>Ga0194133_10000565_pt1 | contig 72652 bp, 60 predicted proteins | sample TA2KigOf40mmetaG_FD_155448 | JGI IMG/M metagenome (GOLD analysis project Ga0194133, IMG submission 155448) | Freshwater microbial communities from Lake Tanganyika, Tanzania - TA2015055 Kigoma Offshore 40m | ecosystem: Environmental > Aquatic > Freshwater > Lake | place: Tanzania: Lake... | reverse complement strand
CCTGCACGAGGACGATGCCCCGCTCTCCGCGATCGTCGCGCGCTTCCCGCGGTACGCGATCTTGAAGGACAAGCTCGACCGGCCCGATGCTCCGCTTGATGCCGTCTACGCCGCGCTGCGCGACGCCTTCCCGGACGCGGAGGCCGACACGCAGGATGGGCTCCGTCTCGGGTGGTCCGACCGCTGGGTGCACGTGCGTCCGTCGGGCACCGAGCCGATCGTGCGGGTGATCGCCGAGGCGCCGACCGCCGAAGGGGCGCAGGCGCTCGTCGACCGAGGGCGCACGCTCTTGGCGGCGCTCGCGTGACGCGTTGGCTGTCCCCGTCGTTCCCTGTGTCCTGACCCCTGACTCCTGATCCCTCTATGTGCGGTATCGTCGGCTACATCGGTCCCAAGAACGTCGTCCCGATCCTGATCGGCGGGCTCAAGCGGCTCGAGTATCGCGGCTATGACTCCGCGGGCGTCGCCGTGCTCGATCGCGGCGAGCTGCGGACGCGCCGGGCCGCGGGGAAGATCGCGATGCTCGAGGCGGCGCTCGGTGCCGACCCGGTCGTCGGACACATCGGCATCGGCCACACCCGCTGGGCCACCCACGGGCCGCCGACCGACCGCAACGCGCATCCGCACCTGAGCACCGACGGCACCATCGCGGTGGTGCACAACGGGATCATTGAGAATTACGGCACCCTGAAGACGCAGCTCGCCGCGAAGGGGCACCGCTTCAGCTCCGACACCGACACAGAGGTCCTCGCCTGCCTCATCCAGGAGTGCTACGAGGGGTCGCTCGAGGACGCCGTCGTCGCCGCGCTCCGGTTGGTGGAAGGGACGTATGGCATCGCGGTCGTCTCGAGCCGCGAGCCGCAGAAGATCGTCGGGGCACGGCAGGGGAGTCCGCTGCTCGTGGGCGTCAGCGATGGGCAGTACTTCCTCGCCAGCGATGCCTCGGCGATCCTCGCGCACACCCGCGATGTGGTCTACCTAAGCGAGGGGGAGATCGCCGTTCTCACCTCAGGCGGCTATCGCCTGATGGACATCGACGCGGCACCGGTGCGCCGGTCGGTCGAGACGATCGCCTGGGACCTCGAGGCGATCGAACGCGGTGGATACGACCACTTCATGCTCAAGGAGATCTTCGAGCAGCCGACGACGGTCGCCAACACGCTCCGCGGACGCCTCCGCCTCGAGGAAGGAACGTCGAAGCTCGGGGGGCTCAATCTCTCCCACGAGCAGCTGATGGAGATCGATCAAGTCATCATCACCGCCTGCGGGACGAGCTGGCACTCCGGGCTCATCGGCGAGTTGATGATTGAGGATATGGCCCGCATCCCGGTGGAGGTCGAGTACGCCTCCGAGTTCCGGTACCGGAATCCGATCGTCACCGACCGCACCCTCTGTATCGTCATCTCGCAGTCGGGCGAGACCGCCGACACCCTCGCCGCGATGCGCGAGGCGAAGCGCCGTGGCGCGCGCACCCTCGGCCTCGTGAACGTGGTCGGCTCGACCATCGCGCGCGAGGATGACGGCGGCATCTATCTGCACGCGGGTCCGGAGATCGGCGTCGCTTCCACCAAGGCGTTCAGCAGCCAAGTCGTCGCGCTCACCCTCCTCGCCCTGAAGCTCGGGCGGAAGCGGAATCTCTCCGTCGCCCGCGGGCGTGAGATCGCGCAGGCGCTCGACGCGCTCCCGGCGCAGATCCAGACCATCCTTGACGCCGCGCCGGCGATCGAGGCGATCGCCGCAGCGTACCAGGACGCCACGAATTTCCTCTACCTCGGTCGCGGCTACAACTTCCCCGCCGCGCTCGAAGGGGCGCTCAAGCTGAAGGAGATCAGCTACATCCACGCCGAGGGGTATCCTGCGGCGGAGATGAAGCACGGGCCCATCGCCCTGATCGACGAGAAGATGCCCGTCGTCTTCCTCGCGCCCCACGACGCGGTCTTCGACAAGATCGTCTCGAACATCCAAGAGGTCCGCGCGCGGGGCGGCCGCACGATCGTCATCACCAGCCGTGACGAGCCCGTCCTCGCGGGCCTGATGGACCACGAGATCCGGATCCCCGAGACGGTGGACCTATTGAGCCCCGTCCTCGCGAGCATCCCGCTCCAGCTGCTGGCGTATTACATCGCGGTGAAGCGCGGGGCCAACGTGGACCAGCCGCGCAACCTCGCGAAGTCCGTCACGGTCGAGTAGCCCACCGATGCGGGTCCTGCTCCAGCGAGTCTCGCGCGCGGAGGTGCGCGTCGCGGGCGCGCCGATCGGGCGCATCGGGACGGGGTTCTGTCTCCTCGTCGGCTTCACCGGTACCGACGGCACCGAGCAGGTGACGTGGATGGCCGACAAGATCGCTGGCCTGCGGCTCTTCGCCGATGCGGAGGGGAAGATGAACCTTGCCCTCGCCGACGTCGGCGGCGCCGTACTGGTCGTGAGCCAGTTCACGCTCTACGGCGATGCGGCCAAGGGGCGCCGCCCCAGCTTCGTCGATGCGGCTCGCCCCGAGGCCGCCAGCCCGTTGTACGAAGCGTTCGTCGCGCGGCTCAGGGAGCTCGGCCTCAGCGTCGAGACCGGCGAGTTCGGTGCTGATATGGAAGTCGATCTCGTGAACGACGGCCCCGTCACCCTCTGGCTCGAGCGATGAGCAACCACGGCATCGAGGTCATCCTCGCCTCGCAGTCCCCGCGCCGCCGCGAACTCCTCGCGCTCGTCGGCATCGCGCACGTGGTCCGCCCCGCGGACATCGATGAATCGGTGCTCCCCGCTGAGGCCCCGGTGCCGCACTGCGAGCGGCTCGCGCGCGCCAAGGCGTACGTCCTCGCCGAGCGGCACCCCGACGCGGTCGTCATCGCCGCCGACACCATCGTCGTCCTCGATGGCGACATCCTCGGCAAGCCCCGAGATGCCTCCGAGGCCGCCGCGATGCTGACGCGGCTCTCCGGCCGGACACACACGGTCCACACGGCGATGGCGGTCGCGCGTGACGGTCGCACCGTGAGTGAGGTGGAATCAGTTGAGGTCACCTTCCGGCCACTCACCACCGACGAAATCGCCGCCTACGTCGCCACCGGTGAGCCGATGGACAAGGCGGGGGCGTACGGCATCCAAGGCTTCGGCGCGACGATCGTCGAGCGCATCCACGGCGATTACTTCAGTGTGATGGGCCTCGGGCTGCGGCGGCTCGTGGCGCTCCTCGCCGAGGTCGGCCTGCGGTACGACTACGCGCTCGGCGTCGTCCGCGCGTAGTCGGCGCCGTACGCGGTCCGCCAGCGCTCCACCTTCTCGAGCACATCTCGCACCGTGATGCGCGGCATCCGGCCCGGGCGGTTCTCCATCGAAATCGGGTAGTCCTCGCCGGGGTCGCCGTAGGCGTCGATCATCAGGTCCCCGAATGTCCGGTACGGGCCGACGCGCTTCGGGTTGGAATACGCGATGAGACTCACCACCGGCCGGTCGAGCGCCACGGTGATGTGCAGCGGGCCCGTGTCGGGGGAGAGCACGAGCGCCGCCCCCTCGAGGATGCCCACGAGGCCGCGCAGTCCGCCCTGGCCGAGCGCGCTGTGCACCGGGGCCCGCGATCCCTCCAGGATCACCCGTTCGGCGTGGACTTCGCGCGGAGAGCGCGCGCCGACGAGCACCGGCTGCAGCCCGAAGTCGTGCCAGAGCGCGTCACAGACCGCCGCCCATCGCTCGGGGAGCCAGTCCTTCTCCGGCTTGCTCGTCGCCACCACGATCGGGGCGATCGGCCGGTCGAACCGAGCGAGGAAGGCGCGTTGCGCGGTGCGCTCGGCGTCGTCCCACGGGCCCAGATCCCAGCGCACGGGCTGGTGCGGGACCTCGAGCCAGTCGCAGAACTCGAGGTACTGATCCTGCACGTGCTGCATCGGGTGCGGCGCGATGCGGTGCGTCGTGAAGAGCCAGTTGCCGTCGCGCGCGCGGGCCCAGTCGAAGCCGAGCTTCACCGGCGCGTGCGTCATCCCCGTGATGATCCCCGCCTTCAGGTAGACCTGCAGGTTGATCACGAGGTCGAAGCGACGCCCCGCGAGCGTGCGCCGCAGGTCGAAGAACCCCTGCAGGTCTGCCCGGCGATCGAACAGCACGATCTCGTCGACCATCGGGTGCCCGCGCACGAGGCCGGCCGGTCCCGGTTGCAGCACCCAGGTGACGTGCATCGCCGGGTGGTGCCGCTTCAGCGCCGTGAGCACCGGGAGGACGTGCACGACGTCGCCGACGGCAGACATCATCACGATGCAGACCCGGTCCAGCGGCACGCGGCTCACGGGCGTTCCTGCACGAGGGCGGTGAGTCGCGCGATCGCGCCCTCATCCACCGGGAGGCCGTGGCGGGTGCGCCACTTCCGGAGGGATCGGACGAGACGCGCCAGGTTGCGCGCGCCGACCGCGGGATCGTTCGGCCGCCCGAAGACCACGCGGTCCACGTCGAGGGCCCACGCCTGCCAGCGACGTCCCTCCTCGACGAGGTAGATGTTCTTCGCGTTGAGGTCGGCGTGCCACGCCCCCGCGGCCTGCAGGTCACGCAGGAGCAGGGCGACCGCGGTCAGGATCGCGTCGCGAGCCGTGACATCGGCGAGTCGCCAGCGGTCGGGGAGATCCGCCCCGTTCGGGAGACGGCGGGTCGCGACGTCGATCCGGCAGAGGCCCGGGCCGGCGGGGTAGAGCGCGTACGCGATGACGTCCGGCGTGCGCACCCCAGCCTCCTGCAGGCGGAGCGCGATATCCAGCTCGTCGGGGGCGCGTCCGGGGGCGAGGAACCGGTCCCCCTGTAGCGGACCGAGAAGCCCGCCGTGCCGGGAGCGACGGACCACCACCGGCGTGGAACCGCAGGGGAGGGTCGCCCCCCAGGCAGTCGCTCGGCCGGTGAAGGCCTGCGCCTCCGGTGCGGTCGCCGCCCACGCGTGGAGCGTCGGCGCGATGCGCAGGGCCGCACGCACACCGGCCACGGCGCCGGTGCGGGCCACCGCGGTGATGTCGCCGATCTCGAGCTGTTCGTAGCCGGCGGGCGCGACGACGCCGGCGGGAGTCACCGCTGCACGCGGAAGACCGGGAGCGGCTGGCTCTTCCCCTTGAGTTCCATCGGGGGGAGCGCGTCGAGCGGCGGCGGTGCGCCGAGCGCGTCGCGGAAGGGCGCGGAGATCAGGATCTCGCCCGGACCCGCCGCCCCGCAGAGCCGGCTCGAGACGTTCACGGAGTCGCCGATCACGGTGTACTCGAGCCGGCGGTCGCTCCCGATGTTCCCGGCGAATACATCGCCGACGTTCAGGCCGATGCCGATCTCGAGGGTCGGCCGTGCCTCGGCACGCCAGCGCGCGTTCAGCGCGTCGAGCCCGGTCATCATTTCGAGCGCCGCCTGCTTCGCGCGATCACAGTCGTCGGGCGCACCGATCGGGGCGCCCCACTGCGCCATCACCGCATCGCCGATGAACTTGTCCAGCGTGCCGCCGTGTCGGAACACGCACTCCACCATTTCGGAGAAGTACTCCGTGAGGAGCCGCGCCATCGCGTCGGGATTCATCGTCTCCGACAAGGAGGTGAATCCGCGGATGTCGCTGAAGAGCACCGCCACCCGCCGCTTGTCGCCGCCGAGCTTCACCGCCTCGGGGCTCGAGGCGATGCGCGCTGCCAGCGCCGGGGTGAAGAAGCGCTCGAAGTTGCTGCGCGCGAGCGCCTCCCGCCGGATCCGGTCCGCGAGCTGCCCATTCTCTAGCGCCACCGAGGCGAGTCCGGCGAAGGCGATCAGGAAGTCGAGGTCCGCTTCGACGAACTTCCGAATCGAGAAGTTGTCGACGTAGAGGATCCCCAGCACCTGCATCTCGCCGCTGACGAGCGGGACGCACATCGCGGAGCGGACCTTCTGCATCACGATCGACTGGCCGGTGAAACGCTGGTCCTCGGCGGCGTCGTCGGAGAGGATCGCGACCTGCTCCTCCACCGCGGTCCGCGCGATCGACTGCGGGACCGCGCCCGGGGCATCGGCGCCCCGGCGGTCGCGCGAGAGCTTCGGGACGAGCTGGCCCGCGTCGTCGGTCAGCAGGATCGCGCAGCGATCCGTCTCCAGCACCTGAAACGCGTATTCGACGATCTTCTCCAGCAGCGCATCAATGTCGACCGACTTCCCGAGGCCCTTCGAGACCTCAAGCAGGATGTCGAGCCGGCGGCGGTCGTTCGCGTGGCGATTGGTGGGTGCGTCCGCCGCGGGTGCGGCGAGCACGGCGGTCCCCGCCTTCGGGATCTGCCGCACGATCGTGCCACCGACCGGCGCACCGGCTAGGGCGCTCGCGATCGCGCGGACCGCGGCATCCGCCGATGCCGGGGATGACGGGGATGCCGCGGGGTTCAACGGGCGCACCGGCGAGACCGCGGGATTCACCGCCGGCTCCGCGGTCACCGCTGCGACCGCCTCCACACGGAACGCCACCTTGCCGAACATCACCTCGTCACCGACGAGCGCCACGGCGGCTTCGATGGCCGACCCATTGACGAAGGTGCCGTTGCTCGAGCCAAGGTCGCGGACGTCGACCCCCTCGGGTCGCACCCGCAACTCGGCGTGCTGACGCGAGACCGTCGCATCCACCACGGCGAGGTCACTCGTCACCGCGCGCCCGACGATCATGACGTCGCGGCCGCCGAGTTCGCAGCGCTGCGTCGTGGAAATCCCGACCAGGCGGTAGGTCATTGGGGAAATATGCCGTCCTCGCCGAGGGGGCGCGACGGTTGTCGCGCCCGGCGCCGGCGGGTGAGATTCCCCGACGATGATGCGTCGACGCGCCCCGTCCCTCCTTCTGGGTCTCGCCCTCCTCGCGCCCGCACCGGCTGTCGCGCAGGGCGGCTGGGACGACGCCGCCGCGCTGACCCTCGTCCGGGCGGCCGTCGCCCGGCGCGGGGCGCAGCTCGCTGACTCGGCGCTCCGGGATTACGCGGCCCGCGCCCACGGCTTCGTGACCTTCCTCGCCCAGCTCGGGGAGGGCTTCGCCCTGCCACCCGCGGTCGTCAAGTCAGACGAGCTGATGGTCGATCTTCTCTGGCAGGCGCCGAACCGGAGCGTCCAGCGCGTCGTGGGACGCCGGGACACGCTGCTCCTCCCGAGTGATATGCAGTACCACCGGGACCACCTCGGCATCGTCCAGAATGACTTTCCCGCCATCATCCGGCTCGGGGACGGCGATGAGGTCCGTGACGTCCCGCATCCCCTCTCTCCGGAGGGGATGGCGACGTACGAATTCCGGATCAGCGATTCCCTCGCGATCCGTGCCGGCGCCCGGGCCATCGATGTCATCGTCATCGAGCTCCGGCCCCGCGACCCCACGAGGCCCGCCGCGGTCGGCGCCGTCTATCTCGACCGTGGGAGCTCGGCGGTTGTGCGGATGACCCTCTCGTTCACTCGGGCGGCGCTGAAGGATCCCCAACTCGAGGACGTCTCGGTCATCCTCGAGAACGGCCTGATCGATGGCCGCTTCTGGCTCCCGCGTCGGCAGGAGATCGAGATCCGCCGGACGGCGACGTGGATGGATTTCCCCGCGCGCGGCATCATCCGCGGCCGGTGGGAGATCTGCTGCATCGAGACCAATCGCTCCCCGCCCCCCGAGCGCTTCGCGGGCCCCGAGATCACCGAGGCGCCGCGGCGCGAACAGCGTGCCTTCCCGTTCGAGGGGGCGATTCTCGACGCGCTCCCGGAGGAGGTCCGGGCGCTCGATGCCGACGAGGTCCGCCGAGTGCAGGAGGATGCGCGGGCGCTCGTCCGGGCGGCGGCGCTCACGCGGACGCGGCTCACACGCCCGGCGGCCCGCCGCGTCTCCGACCTCGTGCGCGTCAATCGGGTGGAGGGGCTCGCCCTCGGAGGTGGGCTCTCCCATCTCCTCGGCGGTGGGCTCAGCGCTGGGGTGCTCGGCCGCGTCGGGCTCGCCGATCACGCGTGGAAGGGGCGTGCCGCCGTCGCGTGGCGCTCCGCACGTGACGCGCGGCTCGAGCTCGAGGGGCTCGTCGATTTCGGCGAAGCTGGGGGGATCGCCGAGGTGAGCGGCCTGCGGAATTCCCTCGCCGCCCAGGAGTTCGGGAGCGACTGGACCGATCCATATCGGGTGGCCGGCGGCGCGATCCGATGGCAGTCGGCGCCCGACGGGCGGACGCGCTGGGGGGCGGAGATCGGTCGCGAGCGGCACGAACCACTCGCCGTGAGCGCCTCACCCGCCACGGGGCGCTACGAGCCGACCCTCGCAATCGATCCGGTGACGCTCTCGCGGATCGGCGTGCGCTGGTCGCGCACCGCCGCCTCGGATCCCCGCGCCCCGCAGTGGACCGCGCAGGTCGGGGTGACGGGGGCGCGGGTCGTGCCGACCGCAGCTGGGCCTTCCACCTCGCTCGGTCGGCTCGAGATGGAGCTCGAGGCGCGCCGCCCGATTGGCGGCGGCACCCTCGTCGCTCGTACCATCGGCGTCGGGACGACGGCCGGGGCGGGGGTCCCCGTCCAACTCGGGGTCTTCTTCGGCGGCCCGCTGACGGCGCCAGGACACGCCTTCCACGCGTTCCGTGGGGCGGGGGGCCTGTCACAGCGCGTCGAGTGGCAGCGCACCATTCCCGGTGGGACGCTGTCACTCGGGCGCTTCGGCCGCGTCCCGACCACCCTGACGCTCGCACCCTACTGGCACGGGGTCGGGGTGCTCGACGCGGATCGACGCGGGTGGCGGCAGGAACCGGCGGTCGGACTCGGCGTCATCGGGCTCTTCGATCTGCTCCGGCTCGACGTCGCCCGGCCGCTGCGCGGTGGGCCGTGGCGCCTCAGCATCGACCTTCGGCGCGACCTCTGGCCCGTGCTCTGAGTCGCCCAGCGTCTGGTCCGTCCCCCGCGTGCGGAGGTAGATTGGGCGTCGACTTACAGGTGGAGAGCACGGGACGATGGCGAGTGCGCGGCCCCCGGCACGTGATGAATGGGTTCTCGGCGCGCTTGCCGACCGGCTGACCGCCGATCAGGCAAGGGAATTGCGGGCCGCCGCTCCGAGCCTTTGGGAAGCCGTCCTCGAGCGGAAGTGGCTCGCGGACGAGGAGATCGCCGAGGCGGTCGCCGCGCGCTACCGGTTGAAGCGGAACGACCTCTTCTCGATCGACCCTCGCGCGAAGGACTTCCTCCCCGAAGGGCTGGCCCGGAAGTATCAGGTCATCCCGCTCGCCGTCACGGATTCCGCCGTCGACATCGCCACGGCCGATCCGCTCGACCTCGATGCGGAGCGCGCGATCGCCTTCGCGCTCGGGCGACAGGTCCGGATGCAGATCGCCTCCCCCCGCGAGATTGCCAAGCGTCTCGAGACGCTGTATCGCGAGCGCGATGTACTGGAGGAGATCGTCTCCAGTATGACTGGGAGCTACGAGGTCCAGGCGATCGATGAGGCGGCGGAGGACTCGGAACTCGACATCGGGATCGACCGCTCGGGGGACCGCCCGGTCATCCAGCTCGTCGATCGCATCATCGCCGAGGGGATACGGTCGCGCGCGTCGGACATCCACCTCGAGCCCGAGGAGACGGGCGTCGCCGTCCGGTATCGCATCGACGGCGTGCTGCGGCAGGTGATGGTGCTGCCGAAGGCGGCGAAGGTGCCGCTCGCGTCGCGCATCAAGATCATGGCGCAGCTCGACATCGCAGACCGGTTGCGCCCGCAGGACGGACGCGCCCGGGTCGCGGTCGGTGGGAACCGCGTCGACCTCCGCGTCTCCACCCTTCCCGCCGCACAGGGCGAGAAGGTCGTCATCCGTATTCTAGACCAACGCTCCACAGTCCTCTCAACGGACAGCCTCGGCCTCCTCGACGACGAGCGCTCTCGGATCGACGCGCTCCTCGACGCCCGAGAGGGGATCGTGCTCGTGACCGGTCCGACCGGCTCGGGGAAGACGACGACGCTCTACTCGATGTTGCGCGCCGTGCAGGCGCGCGGTGTCAACATCGTGACGGTCGAAGACCCCGTTGAGTACCGCCTGCAGGGGATCGTGCAGGTGCAGGTGAACGAGAGGGCCGGGCTCACCTTTCCCTCCGCGCTCCGGTCGATTCTCCGACAGGACCCCGACGTCATCCTCGTCGGCGAGATCCGCGACCACGAGACAGCGACGATCGCGGTGCAGGCTTCGCTCACCGGCCACCTCGTGCTGAGCACGCTTCACACGAATGATGCGGTGAGCGCGGTCACGCGCCTCGTCGACATCGGGGTGGAGTCGTACAAGATCGCCGCGGCCTTGAAGGGCGTGGTGGCGCAGCGCCTGCTACGTCGGCTCTGTCCGGTGTGCAGCGAGCTGGCGCCGGACGACATCCCCGACCGCCTGCGTCGGTTCTTCCCGGACCCGTCGCGCGTCCGTCGGGCCGTCGGGTGCGGAGAATGCGCGATGACGGGATATCGTGGGCGCCTCGCCATCGAGGAGGTGCTCACGGCCAGCGAGGAGGTCGCGAAGCGGATCGGGTCGGCGCAGTCACTCGACCGAATCGCGGAGGCGGCTCGCGAGGCGGGCCTGCTCACGCTCTGGGAGTCCGGGGTGGAGCACGTTCGGCGCGGTGAGAGCTCGCTGGTGGAGCTGCTCCGCGTCCTCGAGGCGCCCTCCGAGGTGTCGCCGTCGAGGGCGGCCGCCGAGGCGGGTTCCGCCCCGACCGCCGGACCGCAGGACACGGGGACATCAGGACCGACGTCCAGGGCCGTGACACTGCCGCCGCCCACGCCGGGGCTCGGGCCGACGCAATCCCTGACCCTGGCACGCGGGCTCGCCATCGAGAGGCAGGAGAGCCCGTCCATCTCCGGTCCCACGGGCCGTCTGGCTGGCACTCGCCATTCGCACCCGACCGGCTTCACGGGCGATGCCTTCGACCTCCTCGACGATCGCAGTACCGCACCGCGCACCGCGCGCACCCTGCTGGTCGTCGAGGATGAAGCAAATCTCCGCCGCGTGATGAAGGAGCTGCTGGAACGGGAAGGGTTCCGTGTGGTTGAGGCAGCGGACGGCGTCGCCGCCCTCGAGGAGCTCGATCGCCACGCGCCGGACCTGATGGTTCTCGACCTGAAGCTGCCGCGCCTCGACGGCTACGGCGTGCTCTCGCACCTCCGTGCCCGGCCCGCCACCGCGAAGCTTCCGGTCATCGTCCTGACCGCCAAGGGCGACGAAGAGAGTGAGGTGCGCGCCTTCGAGGTCGGCGCGACCGACTATCTCACCAAGCCCTTCCGCGTCCGCGCCCTCTCCGCCCGGATCAACGCCATGCTCGAGCGAGCGGTCGGGAGGGGGGCGTGAGCACGCCGGTTCCCACCACGGTGGGCGTCGTCGACGTCCTCGTCTGGCGGCCGGTGATCAGGGGCTGGCAAGTGCTCGTACTCCAACGGGCGCTGGGGACGCGGTGCCCCGGATCGTGGGAGATGGTCCACGGCAAAGTGGAGCCCGGGGAACGGCTCGAGGAGGCGGCGCGGCGTGAACTCCGCGAGGAGACCGGGCTCGAGGCCGATCGTCTCCTCTCCGTCACGATGCATCCGTTCTACCTCGTCCCGGCTGGGCGCGTCGAGCTCGCCGCGGTCTTCGCCGCCGTCGTCGCTCCAGCGGCGCCCGTCCGACTCGGTCCGGAGCATCACCGCCACGTCTGGCTGACACCGTCGCAGGCCCGGCGCCGGTTCAGCTGGCCCCACGAGCGACGGTTCGTCGACGATGCGCGACTCCTCCTTGCGACGCCCGCGGTGTGGGACGTCCTCAGCTGTCCGCGCGGCCCCGGTCCGACGCCGTCCTGAGCCGATCCTCCGCCCCCGCGGGCGCGTTCGGTTTCACCCGCACGCTCTTCGCCGGGATCCCCACGTTCACGTGGTAGGGCCGCACGTCCTTCGTCGCGACCGCCATTGCCCCGACCATCCCGTTCTCCCCCACGTGCACGCCGGCGAGCACCGTCGCGTGATACGTCACCCGTACGTCGTCCGCGAGCACGGTCCGCGCGTTCGTGACGTCCACCTGCTCGACGATACTGTGCGTGTGTGAGTAGATGTTCGCGTAATCGCTGATGGAGACGCGGTGCCCGAGTCGGATGCCGCCGCGGTCGTCGAGCAGCACGTGCCGGTGCACCACCACGTCGTCACCGACCGCGAGATTGTAGCCGAACGAGAACTCCACGTGCTGGAAGCACTTGAAGTTGCGGCCGACCGAGCGGAAGATGTGCGGCGCGAGCGTCTGTCGGAGCCGCACACCGAGGGACACCGCTTGTCCACCGATCGGGAGCCGGTCGAAGGAATACCAGAGCCAGAGCAGCGGCTTCACCCGCTGGAATCGGACCTGGTCGCAGTCGCCGTAGTACTCCGGCTCGAGCGTCACGTGCCGCGGGTCGAGCGCCGAGAGCGCGAGTCGGGTCCCGAGCGGCACGCGCTCATCCGCCACGGCCTCCGCCCAGCGCCCCGCATACGTCGGGTGCGCGAGCTCGAGGAGCGTGTCACGGCAGAGGTTGGCGCGGTCGGTCGCAGGGTCCTGCAGGCGCTCGTCGAGCGCACCGAGCCAGCGCGTGGTCAGCGCCTCGCTCGGCGAGGCAGGGAGTGGGGCGAGAGGGATCCGCGGCATGCGGGGAACTTACCCCGGCGCGTCCACGGCCGGGCTCTCCGCCACCAGCTGACCGATCGCCGCCGCGAGGTCGTCCCGCCCGCGGCCGTCGACGGTGCTGAACGGAATCAGGTCCTCGGGGGCGAAGCCGATCGCCTGCGCGATCGCCGCCGTCCGTGCGGCCACCTCGCCACGCCCCACCTTGTCGACCTTCGTCACGCAGATGAGGGTGGGGATCCCGGTCTCGGTGAGCAGCTCGAGCATCACCTGATCCTCGTCGGTCGGATCGCGACGGACGTCGAGGAGGAGCACCACCCCGCGCAGCGTCGGTGCGTGGCGGAGATACCCCTCGATCAGCGGACGCCACTCGGCCTGCCGGCTCTTCGCGATGCGCGCATAGCCGTAGCCCGGGAGGTCGGCCAGGACGAAGGCCCCGTTGACCGAGAAGAAGTTGATCTCGCGCGTCCGGCCCGGCGTACGGCTCACGCGGGCGAACGCCTTCCGACGCACCAGGGCGTTGAGCAGCGAGGACTTCCCGACGTTCGAGCGTCCGGCGAAGGCGACCTCGGGGAGCGTGGACTCCGGCCGCCAGCCCCCGGCGGTGGCCTGCGGACCGAGGAACTCGAGGGACCGGATGACGAGCGGGTCCGGCGTCCCGGTCGGGGCGCCCGGGAGGTCGCTCACGCTTCCTTCTTCTGACGCTTGGCGCTGAGCTCGAGAAGCGGGGCCTGCCGCTGCGTCACGGTCGCCTCGGTCACACGGACCGCGGTCACGTCGTCGCGGCTCGGCAGGTCGAACATCGTGTCGAGGAGGAGCTCCTCGACGATGGCCCGGAGTCCGCGCGCCCCCGTCCCGCGCTGGATCGCCTTCCGCGCGATGGCGCGGAGCGCCCCCTCGTCGAAGTGCAGTTGCACGTCCTCGAGCGAGAAGAGCTTGGCATACTGCTTCGTCAGCGCGTTCTTCGGCTCCCGGAGGATCTGCACGAGGGCGTCCTCGTCGAGGCCGTGGAGGGGCACCGTCACCGGGAGCCGGCCCACGAGCTCGGGGATGATCCCGAACCGGAGCAGGTCGTCCGGCTCGACGTCTCCGAAGATGTTCGTCCCCGTCGCCGTCGCCTGGGCCGGGCTCGCGTCCGGCGCGAAGCCGATCTGCCGGCGGCCGAGACGCGCCTCGATGATCTCCTCGAGCCCGTCGAACGCGCCACCGCAGATGAAGAGGATGTCCTTCGTGTTGATCTGGATGTACTCCTGCTGCGGGTGCTTCCGCCCGCCCTGGGGCGGCACGGAGGCCACCGTCCCCTCGAGGATCTTGAGCAGCGCCTGCTGCACCCCCTCGCCGGAGACGTCGCGCGTGATGCTCGGGTTCTCCGACTTCCGCGCGATCTTGTCGATCTCGTCGATGTAGATGATCCCGCGCTCGCACTCGGCGACGTTGTACTCTCCCGCCTGCAGGAGCCGCACGAGGATGTTCTCGACGTCCTCACCGACGTACCCGGCTTCGGTCAGCGTCGTCGCGTCGGCGATCGTGAACGGGACCTGCAGCATCCGCGCGAGGGTCTGCGCGAGGAGCGTCTTGCCGACGCCCGTCGGGCCGAGGAGCAGGATGTTCGACTTGTCGAGCTCGACCTCCGCCCCGGCACGTCCCGACTGCACGCGCTTGTAGTGATTGTAGACCGCCACGGCGAGCGCCTTCTTCGCGCCCTCCTGGCCGATCACGTACTCGTCGAGGGCCGCCTTGATCGTCTGCGGGGCGGGGACCTCGGCGGGCGCCTCGGCGACCGCGCGCTCCTCGTCCTCCGCCAGGATCTCGTTGCAGAGGGTGATGCACTCGTTGCAGATGTAGACGGACGGCCCGGAGATGAACTTCCGGACGGCATCCTTCGACTTGCCGCAGAACGAGCAGCGCAGGTGGCGGTCGTGGGACATCAGGAGGGGGGGCGTGGGCCGGGTCAGCGCGCGGTCACTTCGTCGCCGTCAATGCAGGAGACGACGTCTCCTCACGGCTCGTCACGACCTGGTCGATCATCCCGTAGGTCTTCGCCTCCTCGGCGCTCATGAACCGGTCGCGGTCCACGTCCCGCTCGATCTCCTCGAGCGGCCGGCCGGTGTGCTTGGCCATCAGCTCGTTCATCTTTGCGCGGAGATAGATGATCTCCCGCGCCTGGATCTCGATGTCGGCCGCGGTGCCCTGCGCGCCGCCCGAGGGCTGGTGGATCATGATGCGCGAGTGCGGGAGCGCGGAGCGCTTGCCGTTCCGGCCCGCCGCCAGCAGGAAGGCGCCCATCGAGGCGGCCAAGCCCATGCAGATCGTGTTCACCGGCGACTTGAGGAACTGCATCGTGTCGTAGATCGCGAGTCCCGCCGACACGCTCCCACCCGGCGAGTTGATGTACAGATGGATGTCCCGCCCCGGGTTGTCCGCCTCGAGGAAGAGCATCTGCGCGATGATCATGTTGGCCACGTCGTCGTTGATCGGCGTGCCCAGGAAGATGATCCGGTCCATCAGGAGCCGGCTGTACACGTCGTAGCTGCGCTCGCCGCGGCTCGACCGCTCGATGACGTACGGATTCGGGATGATCGCCATGTCCGGTGTCCTCAACCTTGTACGATGGTGTTCCTGCCGAGGAGCCAGGAGAACACCCGCTCCTCCGTCAGGCTCCGCTCAAGCTCGCGGAGCCGCCCCGCCTTCTGCAAGCTCGCGTAGACCGCGCCAGGCTCCTGACCGCGCGCCGTCGCCAGCTCCGCGACCTTCTCGTCGAGGTCCTGTTCGGTCGCCGTGAGCCCCTCGCGGGTCGCGAGCGTCTCGATCACGAGGTCCCGCCGCACCTGCCGCTCAGCCATCCCGCGGAACTCGTCGCCGAACTTCACCAGCTCCGCCTCCGGGATCCGATACGCCTCGGCGTAGGCGCGCAGCATCTGCTGCACCCAGCTCGGCGGGATGTCGAAGGGGTTTGCGTTGATCACCTCGTCGAGGAGCTGCGTCCGCGCCGCGGCATCCGCCTCACGCACCGCCGCCGCCGTCAAATCGTCGCGCACCACCGCGGTGAACGCCGCCAGCGACTCGAAATCCCCCATCTCCCGCGCGAACGCGTCGTCCAGCGCGGGCAACGCCTTCCGCTTCACCTCGGTGAGCGTCGCGCGGACGGCCTTCGTCTGGCCCGCCTGCGCCGCGTCGGGGAAATCCGCCGGCCAGCTCACCGGCTGTTCCACCGTCGCTCCCGGCTCGAGCGTCATCACGAGCTCCTCGATGCCCGGGATCGCCTGACCGGCGCCCATCACCAGTCGGTACTCGCGCCCCTCGGGCATCGTCCCGTCCTCATCGGCCGTCGCGAGGAGCACCGTGACCATATCCCCCTCCGACGCCTTCCCCTCGACGGGGGCCCAGCTCCCGCGCTGGTCTCGGAGCCGATCGAGCTGCTCCTGCACCTGCTCGTCCGTCACCGCGTCGGCTGGCCGCATCACCGAGAAGCCCTCGGTCCGCGCGAGCACGATCTCCGGCCGCACCTCGCAGCGCAGCTCGAAGCTCAGGCCCTGGTCGTCCCCGAACTGCACGTCGTGCGCGTGTGGCTGCGTCACGAGCTCCAGCTTCTCCTGCGTGACGACCGCCTCGAAGGCCTCGCGGAGCAGGAGCTCCACCGCTTCCTGGTCGATGACGGAGGCGTACTGCTTGCGGATCATCGCGGCCGGTGCCTTGCCCGGCCGGAAGCCCGGGATGCGGGCCTGCTTGGCGACGCGGGAGACGGCCTTCGCGCGGGCGTCGGCGACGCGGGCGGGCGGAACGGCCACCCGGAGACGGCGCTCGGCGCCCTCCGACTTGGTGGCGGTGATCTGAATATCCATAAAGAAGTCTGCGGTGGTGGAGAGTCGGGAAGGTCAGCGGGTCACGGGACAAAGAGCCCCGCCACCGGGAGCCGGCGGCGGGGGGGTGACCGTCCCTTGAAGATTAAGGAGTGCGCGGCCGCCGGGCCAGCCAGAGCGGCAGGCCCATCGCGACGAGCCCGCCGAGGGCGGCCCAGGTGTAGCCGTAGCGTGCCGTCACCGCGATCGGCATCAGCCCGTTCGTCGCGTACAGGGCGAGCGGGAGCCAGGTCGGGGCGATCCGATCTCGCCACATCGTCGGCGGCACCAGCGCGAGCATCAACCGGCTGATCAGCACCCCGGTCACATACCACCCCACCCAGTTCGAGAGCGGCATATCGTAGAAGCCGCGCCAGAAGAGGGTGTCGTGGGTCCAAGCGGGCATCCAGCTGGGGAGTCGGTCCATCTCCCAGAACCAGTGGATCGGCTTCACGTGGGTCATCTGGACCTCCATCGCCACGTCCCACGCGGTCAGGATGGCGCCGCCGACGAGGGCCCACCGCCACCGACTGGCCCCGGAGTCCTCGGCCGCCATCGTCCGGGCGCAGATCGCCAGCGAGCCGTACAGCATGTAGTACCAGCTGATTGGGATCGCGTACGGGACGTCGTGCAACACCCGGTACCCGAGCATCTCGGTGTACCGATACGGGCCGAATGGGAATCCGATATTGGTCCCCCCGAGCTCCGACGCGAGGGCGAGGCCGGAGGCGAGGAGCATCACCACGAGCGCGCGACCGGTGCCGATGCGCGGCGCCGAGTGGGCGAGCGCCGCCGCCATCCCGAGCAGGATGTAGATCTGCCCCGAGTAGCGCCACCCGAGGTCATAGACGGTCTGGAAGTACGGCGAGGCGAGGATCTTCCCCATCGTCGCGCTCGCGGCGGCGGGGTCGTTGAAGGCGACCAGCACCGTCACCATCGCGAAGGTGGAGAAGACGATTAGCCCCACGTGGCCCGCCAGGAGGCCGTGGGCGATCCGGTCGAGTCGACGATCGGCGTCCGTGGTCAGCCGCACAGGGCCATCTCCTCCGGGCGGGAGACGGTCCCCGTCCCCCACTCGATCACCGGTTCCTGCGTCGGGGCGGGGAGGGGACCGCTCCCGCGCCAGACGCTCCACAGAAGCCCCGCGCGCCGCCAATGGCCCACGCGCGCGCGCGTTGAGAACGCATCGTACCCGTTCCGCTCGATCGCGCCGAGGATCGCGGCGTACCCGTCGGCGCAGGCGATCGCGCAGCGCCGCGCGTCAGGGGCGAGGAGTTGGATCCCCGGTGCCGCCGCGCGGTAGAGCGCGCGTGCCCGGGCGATCTCGTGGCGCATCAGCGCCCCCCATCGTGGGTCGTCCTTGAGCGTCGGGTCGTGCAACACCCGCTCGGCGCTCAGGCCGAAGGCGGCGAGCACATCGACCGGGAGGTAGCAGCGACCGCGGCCGGCGTCCTCCCCGACATCACGGAGGATGTTGGTGAGCTGCATCGCGACCCCGAGCGTACGCGCATAGCGCATCGCCCGGCCGCGGACCGCCTCGTCGCCATCGACCCCGAAGATGTAGGTGCACATCGACCCCACGGAGGAGGCGACCCCCTCGCAGTAGCTCGTCAGCTCGGCCCACGAGTCGTAATGCGTCGGGTGCAGGTCGCACGCCACCCCGTTGAGCAGCTCCTCGAGCACCTCGGCCGGCACGCCGAAGTCCCGGTGCGCCCGCCAGAGCTCGCGGAAGACCGGACCGTCGGGGCGCCCGGCGATCGCCTCCGCCACCCCCTCGCGGTACTGGTCGAGCTCGCGCTTGAGGCGCACCGGGTCCTGCCCCGCGACGCGGTCGACGATGTCGTCCGCGAGCCGGCAGAACGCGTAGACCGCGAAGGCGCCGCGGCGCTTCCGCGGCGGCAGGAAGGCGCTCGCCAGCGCGAAGGTGCGCGCGTACGTGCGTGTGATCCCCTCGCAATGCAGCGCGTCGGCGCGCGCGAGGTCGGCCTCCGTCTCCTTCAGGAAGCCGGGGAGCAGGCTCACGCGTCGGCCTCGATGAGGTCGGCGACGATCTTCCCCGAGCTGATCACGCCCGGGAGCCCGGCGCCCGGGTGCGTGCCGGCACCCGCGAAGTAGAGGTTCGGGATGTCCTCGCTTCGGTTGTGCGGTCGGAACCACGCCGACTGCTCGAGCACCGGCTGCACCGAGAAGGCGCTCCCGAGGTGGCTTGAGAGCGTGTCCCGGAAGTGGAGCGGGTCAATCTTGTGCTCGGTCACGATGTGCTTCGAGAGCCCCGGCATATACCGGTCCTCGAGGTACTGCATGATCCGGTCGCGATACGGCCCCGACATCGTGCGCCAATCCGTCGGGCCGCCGAGGTGCGGGACCGGCGAGAGGACGTAGAAGGCGTCGCACCCGGGCGGGGCGAGCGAGGGGTCGGTCGCCGTGGGGCGGTGCAGATAGAGCGAGAAGTCCTGCGCGAGCGTCTTCGTCCCGAAGACCTCGTCGAGGAGCCCGCGGTAGCGCGGGCCCATCAGGATCTCGTGGTGCGCGATGTCCTCGTACGTCCGATCCGTGCCGAAGTAGATGACCATCAGCGACATCGAGTACTTCATCCGGTCGATCTTCCGGTCGGTGTACTTCCGACGCCACCGCGGCGCGATGAGGCGCTGATACGTGAACGCGACGTCGCCGTTGCTCACCACCGCATCGGCCGTGAGCGTCTCGCCCCCCGCGAGCCGCACCCCGTTCGCCTTCCCGGTGCGCTCATCGACGGTGATCTCCTCGACCGTCGTGCCGAGCCGCAGCTCGCCGCCGAGGTCCGAGAAGCAGCGCACGAAGCCGTCCACCAGGGCACCGGTCCCGCCCATCGCGAACCAGACCCCCCACTTCTGCTCGAGGTGGTGGATCAGGGTGTAGATCGAGGTCGTCTCGAACGGGTTCCCCCCCACGAGGAGGGGATGGAAGGAGAAGACCTGCCGCAGCCGCTCGTCGCGGATGTGCTTGTTCGTGAGCCCCGCCACGGAGCGGTCGGCGCGGAGGCGGATCAGGTCGGGGAGCACCTTCACCATATCGAGGAGGCTCGTGAAGGGCTTGTCGATGAGCCCCATCCCCGTCGAGAAGACCCGCTCCGCCTCACGCACGAAGCGCCGGTAGCCGGCGACGTCGCTCGGGTTGAGCGCCTCGATCTGTCGGATGATCGCCTCCCGGTCCCCGTTGTACCGGAAGACGGTGCCGTCCTCGAATCGGATCTGGTAGAAGGGGTCGATCGGGACGATGGAGACGTAGTCGGCGGTGCGCTTCCCCGCGGCTGCGAAGACCTCGTCGATCAGCCACGGCGCCGTGATGATCGTCGGCCCACCATCGAAGGTGAATCCGTCCTGCCGATACACGTAGGCGCGGCCGCCGGGTTGATCTCGCTGCTCGAGGATGGTGACCTCGTGCCCCTGCGCGCGGAGGCGGATGGCCGCCGCGAGTCCCCCGAATCCACTGCCGATGACGAGAATGCGCATCCTGATTGAACGCTCCGACCCCGCCGTTTGGTTGCCACCCTGCGATGCGAGAGGTGGGACTCGAACCCACACGCCTTGCGGCACAGGATCCTAAGTCCTGCGCGTCTACCAATTTCGCCACTCCCGCGCGAGACCGACCCCGAAACCTACCCCAGGGCCACGACGCCCGCCCGGCGCCACGAGGGGCCGGGCGGGCGTCGTCCGCTCGCGGGGGGGGGTCGGCGGCCGCCGTGGCCGCGCCGTCGACCGTGGGGCCGTCCGGCCCCGTCGGTTCAGCGACCGTCGCGGAGGCGCAGGTTCACCACCGTGGTCTGCCCCGCCGCGCCCTGCGGCGCCGGCCGGTAGACGAGGAAGCTGATCACCTGCGCGCCACGGACCCCTTCGATCGCGCGCTGCAGCTCCGCGGTCGTCCCGATCTTCCGCTTCGCCGGGAGGACCTCGGTGAGCACGTCCCCCACGGCGAGCCGCCCCTCGGCCGGCCCGCCCGCCTCCACCTGGCTTACACGCACGCCGCGATACTGCTCCGGGATCCGCGCGAGCTTCGCGACCTCGGCCGTCACCGGTTCCACCGAGATGCCGAGACGCGCATTCGACGTCGGGACCGCCGCCGCAGGGGCCGGCGCCGCATCGGCGACTGTCGCGCTCTCACGCGGCGCCGCGCCGAGGCGCACCTGGAAGGTCTTCCGGCTGCCGTAGCGCATCGCCTCCACCGCCACCACGTCCCCCGGCTTGTGGCCGCGGATCACCCGCTGCAGCGCACTCACCCGGTCGACCGGCTTCCCGTCGGCCTTCACCAGGATGTCCCCGGGCTCGATACCGGCGCGCAGGGCGGGGGAGTTATCCCCCGAGTACCCGCCCACCCTCACCCCCGCGATCTCCTCGAGGCCGGCGACCGCCGCGTCCTCAGGCGTCACCTCGCTGATCGAGACGCCGATCACCGCCCGCCGCACCTCACCGTGCGCGATCAGGTCGTCCATCACCTGCTTCGCGAGGGTGATCGGGATCGCGAAGCCGTACCCTGAGTAGAACCCGGTCTGACTCGCGATCGCGGAGTTGATCCCCACCACCTCGCCGCGGGCGTTCACGAGCGGCCCGCCCGAGTTGCCGGGATTGATTGCCGCGTCGGTCTGGATGAAGTCGCTGATGTCGTACTGCGAGCGCTGGAGCCCCTGCAGCCCGCGCCCCTTGGCGCTCACGATCCCCGCCGTCACGGTGAAGTCGAGGCCGAGGGGATTCCCGACCGCGAGGACCCACTCGCCGATGCGGAGTTGCTCATCGTCTCCGAAGGTCACGGTCGTCAGGTCGGTGGCGTCGATCTTGAGGACGGCCACGTCAGTCGTCGGGTCGCGCCCCACCACGCGGGCATCGTAGATCCGGCGATCCTGCATCGCGACGCGGAGCTTGTCGGCGTCCTCCACCACGTGATTGTTCGTGAGGATGTAGCCGTCCTTCGAGACGATGAAGCCGGATCCGCTCGACTCCTGCGTCCGCGGCTGCGGCTGCTGGCCGTCGAACTGCCGGAAGAACTCCTCGAACCCCGGCGGGACCTGCATCCGGCCCCGGGCCGACGGGCGGCTCACGCGCTCCGCCTGCACGGAGACCACGGCCGGCGTGATGTGCTCGGAGATGGCGACGAAGGCGTTGCTGGCGTCCACCAGGGTGCGCCCCTCGCTCGCGGCCGGCCGCGCGCCGCCCTGAGCGAAGAGACGCGATGTCCAGTCCATCGAGGAGGCGAAGAAGACCCCGCCCGCGAAGGCGAGCGAGGCGAAGGCGACGATCTTGGTACGGGTCACGGGCATGGTTGGGACCTGAGAAAGTGTCGGGGACTGCCTGCACATACCGTGCGGGAGCCCCCGGGTTCCGTCAAGCGATTAGGACTTCTTGGCGTCGTCGACGATTTCGTAGTCGGCCTCGACGACCTCCTCCTTCCCGGCCGCCTCACCGGCCGCCGGCGCCTCGGCCCCCGCCGCCCCCTGCGCGGCGTAGACGGCCTGACCCGCCGCCGAGAAGGCCTCCGTCAGCTCGGTCAGCGCCGCGGTGACCTCGGCCATATCCTCGCCGCGATGCGCCTTCCGGGCGCGCTCCACCGCGGCGTCGAGGCGGCTCTTCACCTCGGCCGGGAGCTTGTCCCCCCACTCCTTCGACTCCTTCTCCACCTGATAGGCGAGCGTGTCGAGCCGGTTGCGCGTGTCGATCTCCTCGCGCTTCCGCTTGTCATCGGCGGCGTTCGCCTCCGCGTCCTTCACCATCCGGTCGATCTCCGCGTCCGAGAGCCCGCTCGAGGCCTCGATGCGGATCTTCTGCTCCTTCCCGGTCGCCTTGTCCTTCGCCGCGACGTGCAGGATGCCGTTCGCGTCGATGTCGAAGGTGACCTCCACCTGCGGCTGACCGCGCGGGGCCGGCGGGATCCCCGTGAGCGTGAACTTGCCGATCGTCTTGTTGTGCAGCGCGAGCTCGCGCTCCCCCTGCAGCACGTGGATCTCCACCTGCGTCTGGTTGTCGTCGGCCGTCGAGAAGGTCTCCGACTTCTTCGTGGGGATCGTCGTGTTCCGCGGGATGAGCACCGTGGTCACGCCGCCCAGCGTCTCGATGCCGAGGGAGAGCGGGGTCACGTCGAGCAGGAGGACGTCCTTCTGCTCGCCGGTGAGGACCGCGCCCTGGATCGCGGCGCCCACCGCCACGACCTCGTCCGGGTTCACGCCGCGGTTCGGCTCCTTCTTGAAGAACTCCTTCACGACCTCCTGGATCCGCGGCATCCGCGTCGACCCGCCGACGAGGATCACCTCATCGATCTCCCCCACGCTGAGGCCGGCGTCCTTCAACGCCTTCTCCATCGGCGGGATCGTCCGGCGGACGAGGTCGTCCACGAGCTGCTCGAACTTCGCGCGGGTGAGCTGGTAGTTGAGGTGCTTCGGCCCCGTCTGATCCGCCGTGATGAACGGCAGGTTGATGTCGGTGCTCGTGGTGCCGGAGAGCTCGACCTTCGCCTTCTCCGCGGCCTCCTTCAGCCGCTGGAGCGCCATCGGGTCCTTGGAGAGGTCGATCCCCTGGTCGCGCTTGAACTCCGCCACGAGCCAGTCGATCACCTTCTGGTCGAAGTCGTCCCCGCCGAGGTGGGTGTCGCCGTTGGTGGACTTCACCTCGAACTGGCGCGTCCCCTCCACCTCATAGAGTTCGAGGATGGAGATGTCGTAGGTGCCGCCGCCGAGGTCGAAGACCGCGACCTTCTCGTCCGTCGTCTTGCTCTTGTCGAGGCCGTAGGCGAGCGCCGCCGCCGTCGGCTCGTTCACGATGCGGAGCACATCCAGGCCCGCGATCTTCCCGGCGTCCTTCGTCGCCTGGCGTTGCGAGTCGTTGAAGTACGCCGGGACGGTCACGACCGCCTTCGTGACGGCGTGCCCGAGGTAGTCCTCGGCGGTCTGCTTCATCTTCTGGAGGATCATCGCTGAGATCTCGGGGGGCGTGTACGCCTTCCCCTGCACCTCGACCGCGGCGAGGTCGTTCTGTCCCTTCACGATCTTGTACGGGACGCGCGACGTCTCGGTCGAGACCTCGGACATCTTCCCGCCCATGAACCGCTTGATCGAGAAGATCGTGTTCTGCGGATTGGTGACGGCCTGGCGCTTGGCGATCTGGCCGACGAGGCGCTCGCCGTCCTTGCTGAAGCCCACCACCGACGGGGTGGTGCGGCCCCCTTCCGCGTTCGGGATGACGACCGGGTCGCCTCCCTCGATGACGGCGACGACCGAGTTGGTCGTGCCGAGGTCGATGCCGATGACTTTGTCCGCCATGGAATCCTCTCCGGGGTATCTTGCGTAGGTCAGGGTGTTTCACGTGGCCGGCGGCCCCGCGATGCTTGCTCAGTGAAGTGGCAAGAGCGGGGCCAGAAAAGTGCGCCGAATTGACAGGGAATCCCGCAAGTCGTTGTGACACGATGACATCGAGCTGCCATGATCCCGCTCAGTGACGAGAACCCGACCGTCCGACCCGCCGTCGTGACCTGGCTCCTCCTCGCCGGACTCGCGGCCGTCTGGGTCGTGGTCCAGGGCGCCGGTTTCGACGAACGCCTGATCCGCAGTGTCTGCAACCTTGGGATGGTCCCCGGGGAGCTGACCCGGATGGCCCCGGTGGGTGCCGGCGTCCCGCTCACGGAGGGGCTCGCCTGTGTCGTGGACCGGGAGGGGATCAACGATCTGACACCAGTGCTCTCGATGTTCCTGCACGGGGGGTGGGGCCACCTCCTCGGCAACGCGCTCTTCCTCTGGGTGTTCGGGAACAACGTCGAGGATGTGATGGGGGGAGCGCGCTTCGTCGTGTTCTATCTCCTGTGCGGGCTCGCCGCGGCGGGGCTCCACGTGCTCGTCGATCCGACCTCGATCATCCCGACCGTCGGGGCCTCCGGGGCGATCTCCGGCGTGATGGGGGCGTACCTGATACTCTTCCCGCGTGTCCGGGTCCGGATGCTGTTCATCTTCGGCATCTTCTTCCGGGTGATCCCGATTCCGGCTTGGGCGGTGCTCCTCTGGTGGCTCGCGCTCCAGTTCCTCGCGGGCCTGCCGCAGCTCGCGGGGTTCGGGGACCTCGCCGGTGGGGTCGCGGTCTGGGCCCATATCGGTGGGTTCGTGGCGGGGGTCGGGCTCATCCGGTGGTTCCAGCACCCGAGGCTGGTGGCGGAACGGGAGGCTATCCTGTTGCAGCGTGGGGGGTTGTGAGGGTGTGCGGTTGGGGCACGTAACGATTCCGTGACAATGCCCCGGTGGTTTGCGGCCTCCGACCGGGAAGGCGTAGCTTCCAAAGGAACTTCGACTCACCTCCAACGCCAGACACCACCGTGCGCTTCCTCCCCAAGGACGAAGGTTTCTTCGACCTCTTCGATCGACTCAGCGCTCGCCTTACCTCGTCGTCGCGTCTGCTCCACGAGCTCTTCTCCGACCCGGCGCGCCGCGCGGAATTGACGGCTCGGATCAAAGAGGAGGAGCATGCGGCGGATCAGCTCACCTATGAGGTGATGCAGCGGATCGACCGGAGCTTCGTGACCCCGCTGGATCGCGAGGACATCCACCTCCTGGCGAATCGCCTCGATAACGTCGTCGACCTGATGGACGGCACGGCGCGCCGGGCGACGATGTATCACATCACCGAGAAGCGCGTGGCGGCCTCCGCCCTGACCGAGGTGCTGGTCGCTTGCACCGGCGTGATCGCGCAGGCGGTGCAGCAGATCCGGAAGCCGGCCGAGGTGCACAAGATCGCCCGGGAAGTGAAGGCGCTTGAGGAGAAGGCCGATGCGATCTATTCGGCCGCGATCGAGGAACTCTTCTCCGGCACGCCCGATGCGATCCAGGTGATCAAGTGGAAGGAGATCTACGACAACCTCGAGCACGCGGTCGATGAGTGCGAGGACGTCGCGAACGTGCTCGAGAGCATCTCCCTCAAGAACTCCTGACCGTGGTCTGGTACATCCTCGCGATCGTCCTGGTCGCGTTCATCTTCGACTACATCAACGGCTTCCACGACTCGGCGAACTCCATTGCCACGATCGTGGGGACGCGGGTGCTCAGTCCGTTCACCGCGGTCGCGTGGGCCGCGACGTTCAACTTCCTCGCCCTCTTCCTGTTCGACACCGGCGTCGCGAAGACGATCGGGAAGGGGATGATCGACATCGCCGTCGTCAACCCCGATGTGATTCTCGCGGGGCTGCTCGGCGCGATCACGTGGAACCTCATCACCTGGTGGTATGGGATTCCGTCGAGTTCGTCGCACGCCCTGATCGGTGGGTACGCCGGGGCGGCGGTGACGAAGGCGGGGTTCGCCGCGTTGATCCCGGCCGGGTGGACGAAGACGCTCGTCTTCATCGTCCTCTCTCCGATGGTCGGGATGGCGGCTGGGTGGACGTTGATGGTCGCAAGCACCTGGGCTTTCCGGAAGGCGCGGCCCGCCGCGATCGACCCCCTGCTCCGCGGGATGCAGATCACCAGCTCGGCCCTCTTCTCCCTCTCGCACGGCGCGAACGATGCGCAGAAGACGATGGGGATCATCGTCTCGCTCCTCGTCGCCTCGCAGGCGTACTTCGTGGACGAGACGGGCTTCCTGCGTCACTTCTACATCGAGTCGGGGGAGACCATCCCCTTCTGGATCAAGCTCGGGGCGCATCTCGCGATCGCCCTCGGGACCTTGATGGGGGGCTGGCGCATCGTCCACACCCTCGGGTCGCGGGTCACCAAGCTCCGTCCCCTCGGCGGGTTCTGTGCCGAGACCGGGGGCGCGTCGGCGATCTTCCTCGCGACCGCCCTCGGGGTGCCCGTGAGCACGACGCACACCATCTCCGGCGCGATCGTCGGGGTGGGCGCCACGCACCGACTCTCCGCCGTCCGGTGGGGCGTCGCCGGTCGGATGATCTGGGCGTGGGTCATCACCATCCCTGCCTCCGCCGCGGTCGCCGCGCTTTCGTACCTGATCGTCTCCGCGCTCCGCGGCTGAATCGGCGGCCGTGCGTCCTGAGGACCGTGCGGCCTTCCTGAACCGCGAGCTATCGTGGCTCGCGTTCAACGCCCGGGTCTTGCACGAGGCGGAGGATGACCGGACGCCGCTCCTCGAGCGGCTGAAGTTCCTCGCGATCTTCCACTCGAATCTGGACGAGTTCTTCATGGTCCGGGTCGCCGGCCTCCGGCGCCAGCTCGCCGCCGGGGTCCAGCAGGGGGGGGCGGATGGGATGTCCCCCGCGGAACAGCTCGACCGGATCGACCAGACGGTCCGTCCCTTGATTGACCGGGCGAGTCGCGCGCTGCACGCGGTGGTCCTGCCGCGACTGCGGGAGGTCGGCGTCCGGCTCCTGCGAGTGGATGAGCTCGACCCGCACGAGCGGGCACGGGTCGACGCGTTCTTCGACGCACAGGTCTACCCCGTCCTGACCCCGCTCGCCGTCGACCCTGGACATCCGTTCCCGTACATCTCGAATCTCTCGCTCTCGCTGGCCGTCGATCTGCGGGACCCGGCGAGCGGCGAGGAGCGGTTCGCGCGTGTGAAGGTCCCGAAGAGCATCCCGCGCTGGGTGCCGACTGGGCGCCCCTCCAGCTATGTCCCGCTGGAGGAGCTCATCCGGTCGCATCTCCCGACCCTCTTTCCCGGGATGGAGGTCTCGGGCGCACACGTCTTCCGTCTGACGCGCCATTCCGACCTCGACCTCTCCACGAGCGAGGAGCCGGAGGACCTGCTCGCGACCATCGAGGAACAACTCTTTCAGCGTCGGTTTGGCGAGGTGGTGCGTCTCGAGGTCGAAGCCGGCACCCCGGCGCACCTCGAGACGCTCCTCCTCGATGAACTTCGGGCGAGCGAGCCGCCGGAGATGGCCCCGCTGTCGCCCCGGGAGGTGCACCGGCCTGGGCCGCTGCTCGACGTGGGGGATCTCATCGCGCTCAGCGGACTCGACCTCCCTGAGCATCGCGACCCACCGCTCGTCGCGTCCGTGCCGCCGGAACTGCGCGACGCCCGTCGGTCGATCTTTGATGTGATCCGCGAGCGTCCCGTCCTCCTGCACCATCCCTTCGAGTCCTTCGGCGCGTCGGTAGAGACGTTCATCGAGTCCGCCGCCAGGGACGAGCAGGTGCTCGCCATCAAGATGACGCTGTACCGCACCTCGGGGGACGGGGCGATCGTTCAGGCGCTCACCGAGGCGGCGCAGCGTGGCAAACAGGTCGCGGTCCTCGTCGAGCTGCAGGCCCGCTTCGACGAGGTGAACAACATCGCGTGGGCTCGCACGCTGGAATCGTTCGGCGTCCACGTGGTCTATGGCGTACCCGGGCTCAAGACCCACACCAAGACCGCGCTCGTCGTCCGCCGGGAGCCCGACGGCATCCGCCGCTATGTCCACATCGGCACGGGCAACTACAACACGCGGACGGCGCGGATCTACACCGACCTGAGCCTCCTCACCTGCGACGAGGAGATCGGCGCCGACATCAGCGACCTCTTCAACGCGCTGACGGGGTATGCGCGCAACGTGAGCTATCGTCGGCTGCTCGTCGCGCCGGTGAATCTCCGGAGCCGCGTGATGGCATTGATCGAGCGGGAGACCGGCCTTGCCCTCGCCGGCCGGCCGGGTCGCATCGTCGCGAAGATGAACGCCCTCGTCGACCCGGCCGTCATCGCGGCGCTCTATCGTGCGTCAGCGGCGGGCGTCGAGGTCGATCTCATCATCCGCGGCATCTGCTGCCTGCGACCTGGGGTTCCGGGCCTCTCCGAACGCATCCGCGTCGTCAGTATCGTCGGACGGTTCCTCGAACACTCGCGGATCTGGTGGGTCGCGAATGATGGGGCCGCCGAGCTCTTCTTCGGTTCAGCCGACTGGATGCCACGGAACTTCGATCGCCGGGTCGAGGTGGTCACGCCGATCGCGGACCCGGTGTTCCAGGCCCGCCTCCGCTCGCTCCTCGAGGTCTACCTGAGCGATAACCGCCAGGCCTGGGATCTCCTGCCCGACGGCACGTACCGGCAGCGCGAGCCCAGGGTGCGTGGGGAGCGGAGCGTCCATCGGCTCCTGCTCCGCGATGCTTGGGGCGGCAGCCGGGAGAGCGGGGCGTTCGTCATCCCGTCGAGCCCGCTGGAGCGGGGGCGCCTGCCGAACCGGCCGCCCTCCTCCAGTGCGGCCTTCCCGGTCGTCCGCGAGGACTGAGGTCAGTCGTCGCGCAGGACCGCGCCGTCCGGCGCGACGAGTTCGACCGGGAGCCCAGCGACCGCTGACAGGAGCCCGGACTTGCGGGCGGCACCCCAGACTTCGAGACGGAGTGGGTCGCTCCCCCGTCGAGGCACCGGCGTGATTCGCAGCGCCCGCTCGAGCCACCGCACCTTCACGCGCTCGACGGCCCCCGCGTGGCCGCGGTCGAGCCCATCCGCGATGCGAAGCAGCGCGGCGAGCCGCGCGATGCGCTCCCGCGCGGCGCGCCCCAGCGCCCACCACGCCGCGTGTTGCCGCCGCGGCGGCTTCCCCCGGTGATAGCGCGCCACGTGCGCGATCACCTGCTGCTCATCGGGCGCGATGCCGAGGAGGTCCGCGTGGAGGATCAGGTGGAACGAGTGCTTATGGTGCTGCTCGTAGTTGATGTGATAGCCGACGTCGTGGAGCAGGGCGGCGTCGGCGAGCGTCTGCCGATCCTCCGGAGTGCAACCGATCCGATGGCCGATCGCGTCGAAGAGCTGAAGCGCCATCTCCCGTACCTGCCGGGCGTGGGGCAGTTCCGCGTGACACCGCTCGGCGAACGCGTGGACCGCCCGCGCTCGGGCTTCGCCCGGATCCGCCACCAGGGGTGTCACCCGCGCGGACTCGAGGAGGAGGCCTTCACGGATCCCGTACGCCGAGGCGGTCAGCTCCCGTGGCTCGACACGCGCGAGGACTTCCGCCGCCACCGCGAGCCCGGCCACGATGATGTCCGCTCGACCGGCGTTCAGTCCGGGCACGAGGAGCCGGTCCGCCACGGGCATGACGGCGAGACGCTCGAGGAGGAGCTCCACCTCGTGCCGAGGGATGCGCGTCCCGTGCACCCCCCGGATCTGGACGCCCTGCCGCGCCAAGTGCATCCCGGCGAGGTTCGTGAAGGTCCCACCGGATCCGATCACCTCCGCCCCACGCCAGTCGCGCACGGGGAGCACCTTCTTGATGGCCTGACGCACGTGCCGTCGCAGCTTCTTGATGCCCTTGCCCGGCGCGCGGCCCTCGAGAAACTCCTCCGAGAGCCGGATCGCGCCGAAGGGAAAGCTCTCCAGGCGCTCGAGGACCCCCTCAGCGGAGAGCGCCAGCTCGAGGGAACCGCCGCCGATATCCATCACGACCGCACGGCCACGTCCGAGCTCGAAGTGCGCCAGCGCCGACCGGAAGGCGAGCCGCGCCTCCGCCTCCCCGTCGAGTAGCTGCGGACGCAGGCCGGTCTCGCGCCGGACCCGGGAGAGGAACGCCGCCCCGTTCTCCGCATCCCGCACCGCGCTCGTCGCGACGACGGCGATCCGTGCGGCGCCCAACGTGCGCGCGAGCGTCGCCATCCGCGTGAGCGCATCGACCGCCTCCTCCATCGCCGCGTCGTCGAGCCGGTGGGTCACGGTCACGCCACGCCCGAGGCGCGGTGCCGCCTTCATCTCGTCGATCACCCGGATGGTGCCGTCGGGGGAGACATCGGCCACGATCTGACGGATCGAGTTGGAGCCGATGTCGATCGCCGCGATGCGCTGCGCCGACGAGGGGCCACCCATCGGCACCGCCTCGCCGCCATCGGCGGATGGAATCGCTCGACGTGCATCGGGCATCCGGATGGGTCGGGGGTGCGTCACGAGCGCGTCTCACAGCGGCCGGGGACGACCGCATCAAGCCGTCGGGCGAGGCGCGCCTGTGCGGCGCGCGGCAAGGGTACGAAGCCGAGTGCCGTTGCCGTCGGTGCCCCCTCCCGGAGCGCCCACCGGGCGAAGGCGATGAAGTGACGGGCGCGGATCGAATCCCGGAGCGCGCCGGATGCGACGAGGCGCGTCACGCCGGTGATCGGATAGGCCCTCGGGTCTTGTCCTCCGTCGAGGAACCGCACGGTATCGATGTCGGCGCCCGTGAGCCCTACATCCGCGGCACGCGACAGGGTCCCGGCGTCGGGGCGCACGAAGGAGCCCGCCCTGGTCCTGAGCGCGACCACCCGCAGCCGGGGATGATCGGCGTAGGACGCTTCGACGAATCCGATGCTGCCGGGCACGGCCTGCACCTGTGCGGCGACCCCCTCGTTGCCGTCGACGCTGTCACCCACGGCCCAGTGCGAACCCGCCGCGGACTGGCGCGGCGATTGCTGGAGGTACGCCTCGACCATCGCGACCGTTCCGCTCCCACTCCCGCGACCACGATGCACCGGATGGATCGCGCGCGCGGGAAGAGAGGCACCCGGGTTCAAGGCGAGCACCTTCGGATCGTCCCACCGCCGGATCGTGCCGGCGAAGATCTCGGCAAGGACCTCGGCGTCCAGTCGAAGCGCGTCACCGAATGCCGGCAAATGCACGATGATCGCGACCCCACCGACCGCCGTCGGTATGTCGAGGGGTCGGCAGGGAGCCTGTCTGAGCTCTGCGGTGGTCAGGGGCCGGTCGCTCGCGCCGAAATCCACGCCGTCGGCGAGCATCAGCGAGAGCCCAGGGGTCGAGCCGACGGAGTAGTAGTTGATGCGGACACCGGTCGCGGCGGCATAGCCCACAAACCACTTCCGGTAGAGCGGGAAGGGGAAGGTCGCGCCGGCGCCGGTCAGATCGATACCACCCGACGGGGGCGGCAATGGCGCCGGACGTCGGCGGATCCATTCGGCACCCGCGCTGAATCCCGCCAGCGCCCCGATCCAGAGGATCAGGAGCGCGCGCAACCAGCTGAGCGAAGGGGGCAGGCGACGGAGCACGGCACCTCGGTCAGAGGTCGTTGGCGTACGAGAGGAACTTGTAGCGACCGTCGCGCGCGAGCAAACCGGCGAAGAGCTGCATCGTCCGCGGCGCGGAATCGGCGGCGGCGAACCGCACGCGACACCCCGGGGTGATCCGGTTCGGCCCCTCGACGAGCACGCTGTCCGCACAGAGGAGCGCCTCGAAGCGGAGCCGCGCGCCACCGTACCGCTCAAGCAGCCGCACGGCGCCCGTCTCGCTCCCGGCGACGTGCTGGAGCCAGACGAGCTCCGGACCGAGTTCGTACGGCCGGGAGACGAACTTCGTAAACGGATAGTAGAGCCAGGCGAACTCGGCGCGCGTCATCACCAGCGCTCGGAGCGTCGCCGTATCGCGGGCGCTGACGGCGGCAAGGAGGGCGCGGACCAGCACCTCGGGGCGTTCGGCGCCGCCGCGGAGCACGCTCGGGGTGTCGGTCGTGGTGGCGCGGAAGCGCTCGAGGAGCACCGGGATCGGCAGCGCGCTGTCGATGACGCCGGCGGGCGCATCGGCGGCGCCGGTCTCGGCGGCGGACCGGGCGTCACAGGCGGTGACGAACACCGTGCCGGCGAGGTAGAACATCCCGATCCCGTACGCACGCGACACCACGGTCGCGATCGCGCGTGGGAGTCGGAGGAAGAGGAGCGGACGTCGCATCACAGTCGGGTCACGAGGGAAGAAACGACGAGCGGCCGACACCCGGTCCGGGCACCGGCCGCTCGCCGAGGAACGTACCGTCAGTTCTTCGCGTAGGCGGTCCACCCCGCCCACCACTTGGCGCCGCCCGGGGCCGCGGCCCCACGGAACGCCGTCCCGGTCACCGCCGTCCCAGCCGCGGTGGCGAGATTCCCAGAGAAGGTCTGCAGCCCGCCCGTCGCGATCGCCGCCGTCGCCGCCGGCGTCCAGTCGAACGACGCGGTGGTCGTGGCCGGGAGGGTGAGGGTCGTGAAGAGCGAGGCCGTGGTCACCGCCGCGTCGCGGACGATGTTGCGCGCCACGGAGTCGGCGAGCACGAAGCCGCCCGAGGCCGAGGTGAAGATGGACGGCGTCTCGGCGATGAAGAGATGGCGGATGTCGAGGAGGCCGTCGGTGAGGCGCACGCGGGTCGAGAGCGTGTCCCGGAGCCCCATCGCGCCCTTCGGGAAGCGCGCGAGGACGCCGTTCACGTAGTAGCCGCCGGTGCCGCGACGGAGGATCATCCCGTAGCCGCCGCTGGTCGCGTCGATGTCCGTGCCGGTGCCCGGGCCGACGAGGGTGAAGTTCGCGACGACGGGGGTCGTGAACGGGGTCGAGTTCTGGCCGGCGGTGCACCCGGTGCCGCTGCATCCGTCGTTCTCGATCGCCTGCGGGTCCGAGGACGCGTTGCCGGCGCCCGGGCGGATCGACGGCTTCGCCGACTGGTACGAGATCAGGTATTGGAGGCGGCCCTGGTACCCTTCCGACATATCGAAGTGGTCATCGCCGCTCTCGTACGAGACAAGGTACTTGGCGTCGACCGCGCCGCCGAACCACTCGAAGGAGTCGTCGAGCCCATAGAGGGACTGGACATACTCGACGGTGGTACCGCTGCCAACCGCGGCGAGCGTGAGGGTGTTGAGCTCCTGGTCCGTCGCGGTCGCATAGCCGGCGAACTCGATACGGACGTACTTGAGGGTGCCGCTGTTGTCGGCGTTGTTCGTCCCCGCGCTGTAGACCTGCTGCGGGTTGTTCGTGCCGGTGCCCGTCCCCTCGAGGATGACCGGGTCCGCGCGGTTGATGATGCCATTGCCGATGATGATCACGCCGCCCCAATCGCCCGCGAGCCGCTGGCCGGCCGGCTGCGAGGAGGTGAAGACAATCGGTGCCGCCGCCGTGCCGGCGGCCTGGATCTTCGCGCCGCGCGTGATGAAGAGCGACGAGCCGACGATGTTGTAGTCCCCCTTGATGACTGTGCCTGGCTGGATCGTCAGGGTCGCGCCGTTCGTGACCTTGATGAAGCCCGAGAGGGTGTACGTGGTGTCCTTGAACAGCGTCCGGTTGATCGTGATGTCGGAGGAGATCACGGCCGCACCGGTCGGGATCTCCGGCTCGGTCGTGGTCTCGCTCTGATCGCAGGCGGCGACGAAGAGGAGGGCCGCGAGGCCGGATACGCGCCAGGGCAGGGTTCGCATGGGGTCAGTACCAGGGTGAGGGAGACGAGAGGACGTGACGTCCTGCTGGAACGAAAGCGCCGCCGTGTCTCTGCACGGCGGCGCTTTCGTCACGAGCCCGTCACGCCCGAGGCGGGCGGCCGCTCACGGCTTCCAGCTGAGCCCCAGCGTGAAGCCCCGGCCCATCCGGTACGACTCCCGGGTCACCGGTCCCTGCACGAAGCGGTACGGGGCGTCGAGGAGGTTCTTCGCATCGGCGCGGAGCGAGAGGCGGTCCGAGACCGGCACGCGCAGGGAGAAGTCCACGATATGGCGCTCGAGCTCCTTCACGTCAGGCAGCGGGAGCTCGCCCGCCTCCGTGATGCGCGCCCCGACGACGTTGTAGAGGAGCGTCGCGCTGCTCTGGCCGCTGTTCGAGGTCCAGGTGAGCCCGGTATTGAACATATAGGGCGCCTGGCCCACCATCGCGCGGCGGGTGTTCGTCACCGCACTCGCGCCCGGCGCGAGGCGGATGCTGCTCGCCATCACCGTCGCGTTCGTGGAGAGCGTCACGTTCGTCAGCGCCTCGGCGAGCATCCCGAGCGACTTCCGCGCCTCGAGTTCCACCCCGTAGTTGTCCGCGCCGTCGGCGTTCAGGAAGGTGATGATGCGCGTTCCGGACGAGCCCTGATACACCCGCTCGATCGGATTCGTGAAGCGCTTCGCGAAGAGGGCGACACTCAGCACTTCGCCGGCATTCGGATAGTGCTCCCAGCGGAGGTCAAGGTTCTGGATCAGCGCCCGCTTGAGGTTCGGGTTGCCGAAGACGTTGTCGAAGCCGATGACCTCGCGGTACATGATCGGCGCGAGCTCACGGTACTCGGGACGCGAGACGGTCTGCGACGCGGAGAGCCGGAGGTTCGTCGCGTCGGTCGGGCGCCAGGTCAAGGCGAGCGCCGGCAGCACATCGGTGAAGATCGGATTGGTGCTCGAGCGGGCGCCGACCGTCGGTTCGGCCCGGACGAGGACGTTCGAGTACTCGACGCGGGCGCCGGTGATCAGCTGCCAGGTCGGGCTGAACTCGCGCTCGATCATCGCGAAGCCCGAGACTGTGTAATCCGAGGCGTCGTACGTGCCGCCGACGCCGATCGGCGTCACGTTCCAGACGCGGTCGCCGGCCCCGGTGAACCGGGCGAAGAGCTGCTCCGCCTGCTGCTCGCGGTCCGTCGCTGTGAGCCCGCTCCCGCTGATGCTGTACGCGGTGCTCGAGGCATCGCGGATCGCGCGCCGGCCGAGGCCGCCAACCTTGATCGCCGTCGATCGCCCCACCTCGCCCAGCTGCAGGCGCCAGAAGCCGCGGGCCTCGTACGCCCGCTCCGAGAGGTCGCTGAAGGTGCGCACCGCCCCCTCGTTCGACGCCGCGAACCACTGCGGGGCCATCGTCGCCCCGGTCGCCGGATCGGCAAAGGTGGCCTGCACGAACTCCGACCGATCGGGTTCCACGCGCGTCACCCCCGACGTCGAGAGCGAGAGCTCGAGCTTCTGCGAAGCGGTCGGGTCGGCCTGCACGAGGAGCTGCGTCGAACGGATGCTCCGCTCGACGTACTTCTGTCGCGTGATCGTGAACGGGATGCCGAGGTTCTCCGAGAGGCCGCGCTCCTGCCGCGCCTCGGAGTCCATCGTCCGATTGTACGTGTTGTTGAGGGCGATCCGCGTCCGCGTGCCGACGAGCGTGCTGAAATTCGCGAGACCACCCCAGAGCACACTCGACCGTCCGGTCGACCCCTCATAGCGATCGACCTCGGACGGGGTGCTCCCGCCCTGCGCGAGCGCGAGGGCGCGCACCTGGTCGACCTTCGCCTCCTGTGCGTACGAGTACGTCCCGGAGACGAGGTAGCCGACGGTCTGGCCGAAGACGGGGTCGCTGCCGCCGACCGAGAGCGAGGTCGAGCCGTTCAGCGCTCCTTCCTGCTGCTGCGGGGTCCAGGCGTTCCGGAACTCCGACACCATCCGGTTGAAATCCGCCTGTCCGGGTCGCGTCTGCGAGAAGTTTCCGAAACCGGCGATGAAGCCGGGGCGGGCCCGGGGCTCCGACCCTAGGGCGAGCAGGTCGCCCCGCGCGCGGCCCGGCATCAGCATCGAGCGGCCCACGACGGCGTCGGATCCGCCGGTGCTGGAGCTGAAGGCCCAGGTCCGCTGCGTCGGGAATTCGCGCGTCTGGATGTCGACCTGCGCGCCCGAGAAGTCGCCGGGCTGGTCCGGCGTGAAGGTCTTGATCGTCGTGATGGTCTGCAGGAGCCCCGCCGGGAACAGGTCGAGCGGGACCACCTTCTTCTCGGGCTCAGGGCTCGGGATGCGCGCGCCGTTAAGCGAGGTCTGGGTGTAGCGGTCGCCGAGGCCGCGCACGAAGACATACCGGCCATCCTGCACGCTGACGCCGGAGACACGGCCGACGGCCTGCGCGGCATCGCCGTCCGGGCTCTTCGCCATCTGCTCGGCGGTGATGCTGCTGACGACGTTGGTCGAGGTGCGCTGGGCGTCGAGCGCGTCGTTCACGGAGCCCCGCTCGGCGGAGGCGGTGACCACCTGCGCCGCGAGCTGCACGTTCGCGGCGCTCAGCGAGACGTCCTGCTGCACCGTCTTCCCGGCGTCGAGGAAGATTCCGGTGATCGTCTTCGGGGCGTACCCGATGCGGCGGACCTGCAATGTGACTGTGCCGGCGGGGACGGCACCGAGGGTGAACCGCCCCTCGACGCCTGACATCGTGCCGAGCGTGGTCCCGACCACCTGGATGCCGGCGTCACTAAGGCCGGCGCCGGTGGCGGCGTCGATCACTCGGCCGACGATGCGACCCGAGGTCGGTGTCTGGGCGAGGGCGGCGCGCACGGCCAGCGCGCTCAGGATGAGGAGTCGGACGGCTACTAAGACACGGCGCATCGGCGGCTCGTGGATCGGGGCGAGTGGAAAGGCGGCATTGGCACCGCACCCGAAACGTCCCTCGGTCCCGTCTCGGCTCCCCGACGGAGCCGTCACGGCCGTGTAACGACCCTACGCGCGCGCGTGAGGGAAGCGAGCCACGATCGTCGTTCCCACCCCTTCCGTGCTCTCCGCGCGCACGCGCCCGCCATGGGCTTCGACGAGGTGCCTCACGATGGCGAGCCCGAGGCCGGTGCCACCGGCTTCCCGTGAGCGCGCGGGGTCCACGCGATAGAAGCGTTCGAAGATGCGCGGCAGGTGGGACGCGCCGATTCCGATCCCGGTGTCGCGGACCCCGACCTCGATGCCCGCCTCGTGCGCGCGCGAAAAGAGCGTCACGGTCCCCGTCGCCGTGTGCCGCACGGCATTGTCGACGAGGTTGCCGAGGACCTGGCGCAGTGCGGTGGGGTCCGCGTGCGCGACCGCCGCGTCGGCTGCGATGTGTACCAGTAGATCGATCCCTTTCGCGGTGGCGGCATCCCGCGCGGAGGCGATCACCTCGCTCGTCACGCCGGAGAGATCCACGGGGACCGGATTCGGTACCCACCCGCCCGATTCGATCCGGGAGAGGTCGAGCAGGTCATCGACGATGCGTTGCATCCGGCGCGTGTTCCCGAGGATTCGGTCAGCGAACTGCTGCCGCACCTCGGACGGGACATCCCCCTCGGCGAGGGTCTCGGCGAACCCGCCGACGATCGTCAGCGGCGTGCGGAGCTCGTGCGAGACGTTCGCCACGAAGTCGCGTCGGACCGCCTCGAGCCGGCGGACCCGCGTTAGGTCGAAGAGCGCGAGCACCGCGCCACCGTCGGCGAGGGGGCGCGCCGTGACGTTTAGAGTGCGCCCGGCGATGATGACCTCGGCGCCATCGGTCGTCTCCCCCGCGAACGCGGCGGTGACCGCCTCCCGAAGCGTGACCTCCCGTGGGAGGAGGTCGACCGAGAACGGAAGCCTGGCTTGGACGCCGAGCAGGCGTCGCGCGGTCTCATTGATCCGGACGACGGAGCCGCCGGTCCCGATCGCGAGTACACCCTCGTTGAGGGACTCGGTCAGTTGGACGAGCAAGGACTCATCGGCCTGCAGGGCACGAAGCCGTGCGGAGAGCTGCTCGGCGAGTCGGCGGAGCGCGACCGCGAGGTCGCCGACTTCGCCGGGTGCCCGCAGCGAGGGACGTCGCTCCAGGTCGCCGTCGGCCAGCGCCTGTGCGACGTCGCGCAGCTCCTCGACCGGGCGCGAGACGGAGCGCGAGAAGACGAGGGCGATCGCCAGCGCACCAAGGAGCGCGAGGAGGGCGGCCGTCGCGATATCGCGTCGCGCGGACCGGATGACCTGATCGAGGCTGGCCGTCGGCAGCGAGACGCGGGCGACTCCACGGGCCGGGATCACGACCGCCACGTAGAGCTCCTCGGCACCGGTCGAGGGCGAGGCGCGGCGCGCCATCCCAGTGCCGGTGCGGTTCGCGGCCACGATCTCCGGGCGGGTGGCGTGGTTTTGCAACGCCGACAACGGCTCGTCGTCGAATTCTGAATCGCCGACGACCCGGCCCTCGCTGTCGACGAGCGTGACACGCCGGCCGAGCGCCGCGCCAGTGCGGTCCGCGAGCGCATCCGGGTCCTCAGGCTCGCGCTCCCAGAGCTCACCGACCAGCCGGGCTTCGCGCGCGAGAAAGGTCGTCGCGTCCTCGCTCAGCCGTGCGGTGAACTGTCGGTCGACGACCGTCACGATGAGCGCGGCGAGGAATCCGACGACGAGCAGGGCACCGAGCAGGAGTCGCTGCGTCAGCCGCACGGCCGATTACCCGTCCTTCGCCGCGAGGCGATACCCGAAGCCACGCACGGTCTCGATGAGGTCGCCGGCCGGATGGAGCTTCGTGCGGAGTCGCTGGACGTGCATATCCACCGTCCGCGTCTGGATGTCGGGGGCCGCTTCCCACACCGTTTCCAGGAGATGGGCGCGAGCTTGAACCCGACCACGCCGCTCGGCGAGCGTCAGGAGGAGCTTGAACTCCGTCGGGGTCAATTCGACCTCGTGTCCGTTGACCGCCACGCGGTGCGCCGCGCGCTGGATCGTGATGGGGCCGATCCGGAGCGTGTCGTTCCCTTCCGATTTCGTCTGGCCGCGCCGCAGGATGGCGCCGACGCGTAGGACGAGTTCCTGCGGGCTGAACGGTTTCGTCAGGTAATCGTCCGCGCCGAGCTCGAGTCCGCGGATCCGGTCAGCTTCCTCCTTCCGGGCGGTGAGCATCAGCACGCCGACGCTCGCCGTCTCTCGGTCAGCGCGGAGGCGCGCCAACACGTCGAACCCCGAGAGGCCGGGGAGCATCTCGTCGAGGACGATGAGCGAAGGCCGCTCACGGGCCGCCATCGCCAGCGCATCGGGGCCGGTGGACGCGGTCGCCACCCGATACTTCGCCTTGGCCAGGTGATACGCGACCAAGGCGACGATGTCGGGCTCATCGTCGACGACCAGGATCCGGTCAGCCTCGGTCGCCGCCTTCGTCACCCCCGCGCTCCTGCGAGCCGCCGGTGGATCGATCCGAGGAGGAGGTCGATCGCGATGGCGTTCTCGCCGCCGTGTGGGATGATCAGGTCAGCGTAGCGTTTGCTCGGCTCGACGAACTGCAGGTGCATCGGCTGCACCGTCGTGAGATACTGGTCGAGGATCTCCTCGAGCGGTCGGCCGCGGATCGCCATGTCGCGGCGGATACGGCGCACGAGGCGGATGTCCGGGTCGGTGTCGACGTAGACCTTGATGGCGCACGCCTCGCGGACGCGCGGGTCGACGAACAGCAGGATCCCGTCGATGACGATGACGTCCGCCGGTTCGATCGGGAGCGACTCCGCCGCGCGCCGATGCGCGACGAAATCATAGACGGGCTTGGCGATGGCCTCGCCACGGCCGAGCGCCGCGAGGTGATCCGCGAGTAACCCGAGGTCGAAGGCGTCGGGATGGTCCCAGTTGATATGTCGCCGCTCGTCCATCGAGTGATGCGGATGGTCGCGGTAGTACGCGTCCATGTCCAGGAACGCGACCCGCGCCCCGGAGAGGGAGGCAGCGATCTGTCGCGCCACGGTGGACTTCCCGGAGCCGCTGCCGCCGGCGATGCCGATGATGAGAGGGGTCATCGTGAGTTCACGTCTGCGGAGAAAGATGGGATGGCCGGCGCCGCGGTCGGAGGGGGGGCGCGTCACGGTCCTGTATCGGCCACTCGCAAGCTGGCACCCCCCGTCGCATCGGGCAACGCGGCCTCCCGGCGTCCGCCGGGGGGCCGCTACCTTTCTGTATGACTCGCGTCCGGTTGTCGGCGCTGGCCGCCGCCCTCTCCTTCGCCGTGCCGCTCGGTGCCCAGGGCACCGTCGAGCTCGCGATCGCTGCCACCACCGACGTTCACGGCCGACTGCGCGGCTGGGACTATTACGCGAACGCCGCCGACCCGGTGCGCGGCCTCGCGCGCGCGGCCACCATCGTCGACTCGCTCCGCCGCGCCGCGCCTGGCCGGGTGGTCCTCGTCGACGCAGGGGACCTCCTGCAGGGGAACCCGATGACGTACGTCGCCGCGCGGGTCGATTCGCTCGCGCCGAGCCCGGTCGTCGCGGCGATGAACGCGATGGGGTACGACGCGGCGGCGGTCGGGAACCACGAGTTCAATTACGGCGTCGCGACGCTCGACCGCGCGCGGGCGCAGGCGCGCTTCCCGTTCCTCGCCGTGAACGCCGACCGTCTCGATTCGGGGAAGGCGTTCCCGGGGTCCGCCATCGTCACGCGGGCGGGCGTCACCATCGCCATCATCGGCGTCACGAACCCCGGCGCGATGGTCTGGGACCGCGACCACCTCCGGGGGCGCGTCACGGTCCGTGACATCGCCGCGGCGGTCGCCGCGGAGATCCCGCGGGTCCGGGCGGCGGGCGCCGATCTCGTCGTGGTCGTCGCGCACGCGGGGCTCGATGGTGAGGCGTCGTACGATTCCGTCTCCACCGGCGTGCCGTCGGAGAATCCGATGGCACGCGTCGCCCGGGAGGTGCCGGGGATCGACGTGCTGGTCATCGGCCATTCGCATCGCGAGGTCGCCGACACGACCATCAACGGCGTCCTCGTCGTGCAGCCGCGCAACTGGGCGACGAGCGTCGCGGTCGCCACGGTCGCGCTCGCGCGGCGCGATGGGCGCTGGCAGGTGACGACGAAGCGCGGCACCCTCGTCCAAGCGCGCGGGCACGCGGAGCAGGCGGCGGTCGTCCGTGCCGTGGAGCGGGCGCATCGCGCGGCGATCGCCCACTCGACCGCCGTGATCGGCCGCGCCGACGGGGAGTTCCGCACCGATTCGGCTCGGGTACGGGACCTCCCGCTCATCGACCTCATCCAGGAGACCCAGCTCCGGGCCTCCGGCGCCGAGCTGAGCATCGCCTCCGCCTTCACGCTGGACGCGACGATCCCGGCGGGGCCGGTGACCGTCGCGCAGATCGCCCAGCTCTACCCGTACGAGAACACGCTGCGTGCCCTTCGACTCTCCGGGGCGCAGGTCCGCGCCTTCCTTGAGCACAGCGCGCGCTATTGGCTGGTGGAACGCGATGGCGCCGGCGGGCTCCGCGCCGTCCCGGACCCGCGGATCCCCGGCTACAACTTCGATCTCCTCGCCGGCGCGACGTACGAGATGGATCTCGGGCGACCGATGGGGCATCGCATCACGCGGCTCGAGGTCCGCGGCCGACCCGTCGCGGACACCGATTCGTTCACCGTCGCGGTGAACAACTACCGCGCGTCGGGCGGGGGCGGCTACGCGATGCTGCGCGGCGCGCCCGTGGTGTTCGAGTCGCCGACTGAGATCCGTGACCTCCTCATCGCGGAAGTTCGCCGTCGGGGCGTGCTCCGGCCGACGGAGATTGGCGAGGTGAATTGGACGCTGCGCGCGCCGCGTCGCGGGCTCCGGGTGCTCACCATCAACGACTTCCACGGCGCCTTCACCGCACGGCCGGACGGCAACGTCGGGAACCGCGGCGGTGCGGCGGAGCTCGCGACCGCACTCACCCGGGCCGCCGCGGAGTGCGCGCCGAGCTGCGTGCCGCTCGTGCTGCACGGCGGCGATCTCTTCCAAGGGACCGCGGCGTCGAACCTCGCCTACGGACGGACGGTGGTCCCGGTGCTCGAAGCGCTCGACGTACAGGCCGGCGCGCTGGGAAACCACGAGTTCGACTGGGGGCAGGACACCCTCCGCGCTCGGATGCGCGAATTCGCGGCGCCGATCCTCGGCGCGAACGTGACCTATGCGGACGGCCGCGACGTGCCGTGGATCCCCGATGACACGCTGCTCGTCGTCGACGGGATGCGCGTCGGTGTGATCGGCATCGCGGATCCGGCCACGCCGCGGACGACGATGCCCACGCAGGTCGCGGACCTCCGCTTCGCCGACCCGGTGCCCGTGGTGCAGGCGCGGGCGCGCGCGCTGCGGGCCCGCGGGGCGGAGCGGGTGGTGGTCGTCGCGCATATGGGCGCCTTCTGCACGAACGGACGGTGCACCGGCGAGATCATCGACGTCGCGAACCGCCTCGACCGCGGCGCCGTCGACGCCATCGTGAGCGGGCACACGCATTCCGCGGTGTCGACCATCGTGAACGGGATCCCGATCGTGCAGGCGCGCTCGAGCGGCTGGGCGATCGGGATCATCGACCTCCCCGCCGACGGCGCCGGCGTACTGCCGGAGGTCCGCGCCGTGGTCAGCGACAGCCTGCCGAAGGACCCGGCGGTCGACGCCCTCGTCGAGGCGGCGGAGTCGGCGGTCGCAGCTCGGGTCGGGGCGATCGTGGCGCAGGCGACCGAGGCGCTCCCGCGTCGCGGGGACCAGTACGCGCTCGGGAACCTCATCGCTGACGCGCAGCGCGCCGCAGGGGCCGGCGACGTGGCCGTGATGAACAACGGCGGCATCCGCACCGACCTCCGCGCGGGGCCGATCACCTGGGGCGATGTGTACGAGGTGCAGCCGTTCGCCAATCGCCTCGTCGTCGTGACGCTCCCCGGTCGGGCGCTTCGGAGCTACCTCGAGGCGCTCGTCGCCGGCCGCGGGATCCGCTACCACATCTCCGGGGTGAGTCTGACCTTCGACCCGGCGGCGCCGTCGGGGTCTCGCCTGCGCGAGATCCGGTTGAACGATGGCCGCACGCTCGATGACCGGCGACGTTATCGCCTGGTGATGACCGACTTCCTCGTCGCCGGCGGCGACGGCGCCGCGCTCGGCCCGGAGGCTGTGGTCGAGGAACTCGGCGTGATCGACCTCGACGTCCTCGTCAATCACCTCCGTGCGCTGCGCGGCGGGCTCCTGACGCCCACCGACTCGCAGCGGGCGGCACGCATCCGACCCCTCCCATGACCGATTCGCTCGTCGTCTTCGTGAACGGCGCGACCGTGCGCCTCCCCTCTGCTTCAACCGTGCTTGACGCCGTCGCTGCACACGATGCGGCTGCCGCCGATGAGGTGCGCGGAGGCACCCGGGCCGTCGCGGACAGCCGCGGCATCGTCGTCGATCCCGCGACGCCGCTCACCGGCGGCTTCGTGATGCGACTCGTCTCCGCGCGCCAGCTGGCGGACGGGGCGTGACCGTCGTCACCAGCGACCTCCTTCGCCGCCTGCCGAAGGCGGAGCTGCACTGCCATCTCGACGGCTCGGTGCGTCCGAGCACGATGCTCGAGCTCGCGCGGGACGTGCACGTCGCGATGCCGCGCGACGACGCGGAGGCGCTGCGCGACTATATGCTCGTGAAGGACGCGCGGAGCCTCGAGGAATACCTCGAGCGATTCGCCGTCACGCTCTCCGTGATGCAGCAGGCCGAGGGGATGGAGCGGATCGCCTACGAGCTGGCGGAGGACGCGGCGCGCGAGGGGATCCGCTACCTCGAGGTGCGGTACGCGCCGGTGCTGAACACGCGCGGTGGCCTCACGATGGCGCAGGCGGTCGAGGCGCCGTTGCGCGGCCTCGCGCGCGCGGAGCGGGAGTATGGCATCGTCGCGCGCGTCATCGTCTGCGCCATCCGGAACATGCCGGCCGCGACCTCGCTGGAGGCTGCGTGGACGGCGGTGGACTTCCAGGCGGCGGGCGTGGTCGGCTTCGACCTCGCCGGCGGCGAGGCGGGGCATCCCGCCGCGGCGCATCAGGCCGCGTTCGCCCATTGCGAGGCGCACGGGCTCGCCTGCACCTGCCACGCCGGCGAGGGCGCCGGGGCCGGCTCGATTGCGGAGGCGATCCACGTCTGCCACGCGACCCGCATCGGGCACGGGACGCGGCTGGTGGAGGACCCCGTGCTGCTCCGTGAGGTGCGGGACCGTGGCATCGCCATCGAGTGCTGTCTGACGAGCAACGTACAGACGCACACGATCCCGTCGATCGACGCGCACCCGCTGCGCACGCTGGTCGAGGCCGGCGTCGCGGTCTCGCTCAACACCGATAATCGCCTGATGAGCGGGACCGACCTCGTCACCGAGTACGGCTTGGCGGCGCGCCATCTGGACTTCAGCTTCGATGAGCTCGCCGCGCTCGCGCGGCAGGGGTTCGTGAACGCCTTCCTCCCGGAGCCGGCGCGCGCCGCGCTCCTAGCCCGGGTGGATGACGAGATCGCCGCGCTGCGGCAGGAGGTCGCTCGATGACTGGATCGGAGTCCCACGGCACCATCGATGCGCGCCGCGCCGCCGATGCCGTCCGCGACCGCCTCGGCGTCACCGCCCCGGTCACCGGTATCATCCTCGGCTCCGGCCTTGGCACCCTCGCCGATCGCGTGGAGGGGGCCCGCCGCGTCCCGTATGGGGAGATTCCCGGCTTTCACGCGCCGAAGGTCGAAGGGCATCGCGGGGAGATGATCGGTGGCCGCCTCGGCGGCCGCGAGGTGATCCTCCTCGCCGGTCGGTTCCATATGTACGAGGGGTACACCGCCCGCGTCGCCGCCTTCCCTGTCCGCGTGCTGCACGCGCTCGGCGTCCCACGGCTCTTCGTCTCGAACGCGGCGGGTGGGGTGCGCCGGAGCTTCGCCGCCGGCGAGCTGATGCTCATCGTCGATCACCTCAACCTCACCGGACAGAATCCGCTGACGGGGCCGGTGGAGTCGGGCGAGACACGATTCCCGGATATGAGCGCGGCCTACCACCCGCGGCTCCGTGAGCTTCTCGTGGCGAGTGCGCAGGCGCTCGGGATCCCGCTCGCACGTGGGGTCTACGCCGGTCTCCTCGGGCCGAACTTCGAGACGCCGAGTGAGGTGCGGATGTTGGAGCGGATGGGGGCCGACGCGGTCGGGATGAGCACCGTCGCCGAGGTCATCGTCGCTGCCGCTTGCGGGATGGAGGTCGCGGGGATCTCGCTCATCACGAACCCGGGGGCCGGCATCTCGGCGACCCCGCTCAATCACGTCGAGGTGATGGAGGAGGGCGCCCGCGCGGCCGACGCCTTCGGGCGACTCGTCGAGCGCTACGTCAGCCAGCTGTAGGGCGCCGCGGTCGCTCGCCTCGCGGGGCGAGGCGGCGATGGGCGGCGCGCGCGGTCAGCGCGGTGGCGGCGAGGGCGGCAGGGCGGCGAGTCGACGCTTGAACGCCTGGAAGTTCGGCGTGTCCTTCGTCAGCCCCCGGAGCGACTCCGCCGGGAGGGCGCCGATGCGCGCCTGCGCCGCCTGGATGCGGTCCTCCTCGAGGGGATGCGAGCGGAACCACGCGTCGAGCGCGCCGGGCTTCCGCGTGCGCTCGTCGAGGAGGATGCGGAACATCTCCGGGATCCCGTTCGGGTCGATCCCGGCCTGCACGAGGTAGGGGATCGCGACCTCGTCGGCCTGGTCCTCGTCGGCGCGGGAGAAGCTCGCGAACGCCGCGTTCGCGCCGATGTTGATCGCGGCCTGACTCGCCTCACTGTTGCAGATGCTCGTCAGCACGCAGACCGCGGTGATGCCGATGTTGGCGCCCTGCGCCTTCTGCATCTGCTGGATCGAGTGGCGCATCGTGACGTGGCCGATCTCGTGCCCGAGCACGCTGGCCACCTGCGCCATCGTCTCGGCGCGTTCGATCAGCCCGCGATTGATGTAGATGAAGCCCCCGGGGACCGCGAAGGCGTTCACGTCGGGGCTGTCGACGATCGAGAACCGCCAGTCGAGGTTCCGGGCGTCCGCGATGCGGGCGATCGAGTCCCCGAGTACGTTGATGTAGCGCGTGAGCTCGGGGTCGGAGATGACCGGGAGCTCCCGCTCGATCTGCTGGGCATACGACGCGCCCATCTCCACCTCCTGACGGGTGGAGACGGCGCAGCCCGAGAGGGCGAGGACGAGGACGAGGGCGATTCGACGCATGGGACTTCTGACCGTAGCGAGGGACCTGACGCGCCGCAAGGCGAGGGAGCGGAGCGGCCGCTTCGTCGCCGAGGGGATCCGCGTCGTCGAGGAGCTGGTCGCGTCCCCACTCCCGATCGTCGGCGCGCTCACCTGCGACCTGCTCGACCGCTCGCCCCGCGGCGCGGCGCTGGCGGCGCAGCTCCACGCCCGGGACGTCCCCGTGCTCCGGGTCTCGGAGCGCGAGTTCCTCTCCGCTTGTGACACCGAACAGCCGCAAGGGATCCTCGCGGTCGCGGAGCGACCCGCGCATTCGCTGGCGTGGCTCGCGACGCGGGCACCCCGACGTCTGTTGGTCCTCGACGGCATCCAGGACCCCGGGAACGTCGGGACGTTGCTACGGACGGCGGCGGCGCTCGGGGTCGATGCCACGTGTGTGCTCCCGGGGACGGTGGATCCGTGGAACGCGAAGGTGGTGCGGTCGGCGGTCGGCATCCAGTTCCGCCATCCGACCGTCGACTGCGAGCTCGCCCCGCTGCTGGCGCTGCTCACGGAAGGTGGCCTCCCGCTCTGGGGGGCCGACATCGGGGGGTGTCCAATCGAGGAGGCGGGGAACCCCGCACGGCTCGCGCTCGTGGTCGGGAACGAGGGCGCCGGGCTTTCGGCGTCGGTCGCTGCCGCCTGTGCGGAGCGCGTGGCGCTCGCGATGGCGCCGGGAGCGGAGTCGTTGAACGTCGCGGTCGCGGCAGGGATCGCGCTCTACCTGCTCCGGCCCCCGTCGTGACGGCCTTCGTTGCGGCGCTCGGCGCCATCCTCGGCTCGTTCCTCAACGTCTGCATCGTTCGTTGGCCGAAGGACGAGTCGATCGTCCGACCGCGGTCCCGATGCCCCGGCTGCGGGCATCCCATCGCGTGGTACGACAACGTCCCGGTGCTGAGCTGGGTACTCCGTCGCGCGCGGTGCCGGCATTGCGCCGCGCCCATCGCCGTACTGTATCCCGCCGTCGAACTCGCGAGCGCCGCCCTCTGGCTCGGCGCGTGGTCCGCCTTCGGGCCGACGCTCACGGCGGTGCGCGTCGCGGTCGCCGGGACGATCCTGCTCGGCATCGCCGTCACCGACCTGCGGGACTACGTGATCCCCGATGGCTTCACCGTCACCGGGTTCCTCACCGCGTTCGCGTTCGCGGTGCTCGCCTTCCTGCAGGGGACGCCGGGACCGTTCGCCGGGCCGTGGGACGCGCTCGTCGGCGCCTGCGCGGGTGCCGGATTGATCGCCATCATCGGTTGGTTGGGTGAGGTCGCCCTCGGGAAGGAGGCGATGGGGCAGGGTGATGTCACGCTGATGGCGTTCGTCGGGGCGCTCGTCGGACCCGGTCGCGCGATCCTCACCGTGATGCTCGCCGCCGTCCTCGCGACAGTGGTCTTCCTCGGGCTCGTGGCTCCGGTCGGGTGGCTCCTCGCCCGGCGGCGCGGGGAGATGTATGCGCTGCCGCTCGTCCCGTTCGGCGTCTTCCTCGCCCCCGCGGGGCTGGTGGCCCTGTTGTGGGGGGATGCGATCGTCGCGTGGTACGTCGGCGCCTTCTTCCCCGCGGTCTGACGATGCGATCGTTCGTCTCGGCCGAGCGGCATCGCCGCGCCGCCGCGTCGCTCCTCTCGATGGTGCTGCTCGTCGGGTGTGCCGCTGAGCCGCCGGGGTACGAGGGACCGTATCGTCGTCAGGTGCGCGCGGCGATCCCGAAGCTCGAGGAGGCGTCGGGACTCACCTTCCGGCGATTGCCGGTGCTGCAGGACCGCACACGCGATGAGGTACGCGGCTTCCTCGAAGCCGAGATGCAGGCGCAGATGACACCGCTGCAGCTCGCCGGGACCGCCGCGGCCTATCGGCTCCTCGGCCTCCTCCCCGACACGCTCGATCTCCGCGCCTTTTATCTCGACCTCCTGACCGAGCAGGTAGCCGGCTACTACGACCCCAAGACGAAGGTCCTCTACGTCGTCGAGGGGGAGGCCGCCGAACTGCGGGACGTCACGATCACGCACGAGTTGATGCACGCGCTGCAGGACCAGCACGTGCGGCTCGATTCCATCCAGACGCTGCAGGGTGACAACGATCGGATGGTCGCGATGCAGGCGGTGGTGGAAGGGCAGGCGACGTATGAGCAGTTACAGGTGATGACGGGAGGGGATATCGAGTCGCGCCTCCCCGGCGGCTGGGGCGCGTTGCGCGAGACGATCCGGTCGTCGCAGGAGGGGATGCCGCAGTTCGCGGCGGCGCCGATGTTCCTGCAGGAGACGTTGCTCTTCCCGTACCTGAGTGGCGCCGAGTTCGTCCGTCGATTCGCGGCGGCTCGCGCCGGCCGTTCCGTCCTTTCGCCGTTCGCGGAATCGACGGAGCAGATCCTGCATCCCGAGAAGTTCCTCGATTCCATCCCCGACCGTCCGACGCGCATCCGGCTCGGTGCGCCGCGGCGCGGCTCGGTGGTGCACGAGGACAACCTCGGCGAATTCGAGACGCGGCTCTTTCTGTATCAGCAGCTTCGGGATGAGGCGGTGGCGGTGCGTGGCGCCGCCGGATGGGACGGCGATCGGTACCAGGTGATCGCCGTCGACGGGGGCCAGGCGATCAGCTGGCTCACCGTCTGGGACGACCTGGCCGAGGCGGCGGAGTTCGCGTCGTTGCTCGGGCGGGTGGTCGCGCCGGCCGGCCGACGGTGGGTGGTGGAGTTGACGACGCTCGCGGGGCGGCCCGTCGTGCTGGCGGAGCAGCGTCCCGCCGCGATGACGGGAGGGCCACTGCTCGATCGGGCGCGCGTCACGTTCGACGCGCCCTGACGACGGTCAGGCGCGCGTCGCGCTGATGGTCGCGCCGGCGGGGCTGGGGGCGCGACGCACGTCGCGTGGGACACGCAGTCGCACTTCGTCATAGTCGAGGAGCAACCGGTCCCAGATGGCGGCCCAGCTCCGGCTCTCCGCGAGGAGTCGGCCGTGGGTGCTCAGGCTGACCCGGAGCGCGGGGTCCACGAGGAGTCGTGCGAGGGCGTTGGCCATCTCGTCCGCATCCCCGCATCGGAAGAGCGACGCGGACGCCCGTGTCGCGATCTCCGTCGTCGCGCCGCGGTCCGGAGCGACGACCGGGAGGCCGGAGGCCATCGCCTCGAGCACGACGTTGCCGAACGTCTCGCTGTCGGACGGGAAGGCGAAGCAATCCGCCGAGGCGTAGAAAGTGGCGAGCGCCTCCCCCGAGAGCATCCCTGCGAAGTGCGTGTCGGGCGGCGCGGCGGCGCGCACGGCGGCCGCCGCCGGCCCATCTCCGGCGATCGCGAGGCGGATCCGGTCACCGAAGCGCGCGCGGAGCAGACGGACCGCATCGAGGAGCGTCTCGAGCCGCTTCTCCGGGGCGAGCCGTCCCACGTAGGCGATGACGAAGTCCCCCTCCACCGCGCCGATGGCGCGACGAACCGCGAGCGAGCGGTGCACGGGCGAGAAGCGGTCGGCGTCCACGCCTCGCCCCCAGAGGCGCAGCCCAGCGAAGCCCTGCCAGTGCAGCTCCTGCTCCACCGTGGCGGAGGGGACGAAGGTCCGGAGGCCGCTGTTATGGAACCAACGGAGGTACGGCCAGACGACGCGGTCGAGGGCGTCGAGGCCGTAGTGCGCGAGGTACTGTGGGAACGTCGTGTGATACGACGTCACGAGGGGGACGCCGAGTCGTCGGGCGGCCGCCCGTCCTGCGAGGCCGACGCCGAACGGGGTCGCCACGTGCACGAGCGTCGGCGCGAAGCGCGCGAGTCGACGCGCGGCGGCCCTGCCGGCGGGCAGGGCCATCCGAAGGCTCGGGTACGCCCAGAACGGGCGGCTCCGGTGACGGTGGACCACCGCGTCCGGTGCGGCCTCCGGATCGCTCACCGTTTCCACGTGGACGGCCCCACCCCGCTGCTCCACCGCCCGCGCGAGCCGCTCGATCGTTCGCGCGACGCCGTTCACCTGTGGGGTGAAGGTGTCGGTGAAGATCGCGAGCCGGAGGCCCGCCGCGGGGGCGAAGGGGTCCGGGGTCACGCCGCCGATCCGAGGACGGCGACCGTGAGGATGGCGATCGCCTGGCCGACGATCACGTCGCCCGGGTAGTGCACACCGAGACGCACGCGGGAGAACCCGACGATGCTCGCGAGCGCGACGAGCGGGACGGCGAGCGTCGGGAAGCGCAGGCCGTAGGCGAACGCCACACTCATGCTGGCGCACGCGTGGCCGGAGGGGAACGAGAAGCAGTCCGGCACTTCGACGTAGGCCCCGGCCCGCTCGACGTCGGTGGGGCGCCGACGCATCACGGAGCGCTTGACCACCTGCACTACGAGGTGCGAGACGACGAGGGCGATCAGCGCCTCCCGCGCCGCGGCCCGAAGCGCGCCGCCGGTCATCAGGAGCGGGAGGAGGACGCCGGCGACGGAGCATCGCAGCCCACCGAGGTGGGTGAGCGCGCGCCAGAGTCGGGTCGATCGGACCGGCGTCAGCTCGGAGATCACCCACCGCACGAAGAGCGCGCGGTCGCGGGCGTCGAGTCGCTGCCAGAGGGAGAGGCGGGCCTGTGTCATGCGGCCACCACCAACGGTGTCGGGGTCCGGAACGCCGTTGTCAGTGGGGTGCCCGCGTAGCTTGACGGGCGGGGAATCCCCATCGCCCAGAGGATCGTGGCCGGGACGTCGAGCAGCGAGGCGCCCTGCGGGATCTCGCCGGGACGCACCTGCCCCCCCGCCATCAGGATCGGGATCGTCCGGTCGAGCGGATGCGCGCTGTCGTGGTGATCCGGGACCGCGCCGCCCCCGCCGTGGTCTGCCATCACGACGAGGAGCGTCTCGGGGTCATCGAGGTCGAGGACGTCCATCACCTGCCCCAGGGCGGCATCCATCGTCTCGGCGGCGCGGGCGTACGGGTCGGACATCCAGCCCGCCGCGTGTCCCGCGCGGTCGGCGTCGGGCCAGTGCATCACCATCAGCCCGCGCCACGGCTGCGCCAGTTCGCGGATGGCCGCGCGCGAGATATCGGCCGCGCCGTGCCCCTCGAAGCGGGTCCGGGTGAAGCCGAGGTGACTGCCGATGCGATGGGCGATGCCCACCATCAGCATCGGTACCCGAGCGATGTACGCGCTGCTCGGCAGCGAGTGCGCGGCCAGCACACGGGGGAGGGGGTGGGTCTCGCCGCGCGGCCGGGGGAGGTAGAAGCGCCCGCCCTGTAGCCCGTGACGCTCCGGCGCGGCGCCGGTCAGGAGCGATGCCATACAGGTCGCGGTGAGACTCGGCTCGACGGTGCGCGCGAGCGACGTGCTCGCGCCACGGCGCGCCAGTCGCCGACACGCCCGTAGATCGAAGCGCGGGATCGCATCGGGGCGGAGACCATCCATCACGATCAGCACGACGCGGCGCACGGGCATGGCATCCTCGGGGCTGGGGGACGCAGGGATGATCGGACGCCCTCGTATCGGCGCGAGGACGCCGCGGTCGCGGCGGCGTAACGAACATCGGGCCCGAGGGCTCGGCGTCGTGGTGCGTTCGTGACGTGCTCGTCATCGCGTGGTGACCCAACGGCGCGTTCCTACCGCGATGCGGATCCTCTTCTGCTCGGACACCTTCCCGCCGCAGGTCAATGGCGTCAGTGTCGTCACCGCCCTCACCATCCGCGGCCTGCAAGCCCGCGGATGGGAGTGTGCGGTCATCGCCCCGTCGTATCCCGACGGCGCGGCCGGCACGACGATCGTCGACATTCGTGGCATCGATCGGGTGGACGTCCCCTCGTGGCCGTTGCCACCCTATCCGGAGATCCGGCTCTGCTCGCCGATCGCGCCGTCGGTCTGGGCCTTCGCGCGGCGCTTCCGCCCGGCCATCGTGCACGCGGCGACAGAATTCGTGATCGGTCGGCACGGGCGGCACGCGGCTCGGCGGCTCGGTGTCCCGTTCTGCACGTCCTACCACACGGATTTTGCGAAGTACACCGAGGCGTATGGTCTGCCCTGGTTGCGTGGCCCGGTGACACGATGGATCCGCGCCTTCCATGCGGATGCCGCCCGGACCTTCACGCCGTCCGTGCCGGCGCGGGCCGATCTGTTGACGCTCGGCCTGCGCGACGTCGAGGTCTGGGGTCGGGGCGTCGACGACGAAGTCTTCCATCCCGGCCGACGCGCGTCAGGGCGGCGCGCGTTCCTCGGCGATGAGACGACTTTCACCTTCCTGCACGTGGGACGCCTCGCCCCGGAGAAGAATGTGGAGCTGCTGCTCCGCGCCTTCGCGCGGCTCGAGGCGGACCTGCCGGCGGGACGCGTCCGAATGGTCGTCGCGGGGACCGGACCGAGCCTCCCCCGGCTCCGCGCGATGGCCACGCCCGGTGTCACCTTCCTGGGCACGCTGGATCGCGAGCGTGAACTGCCAGAGCTCTATGCGGCGGCGGACGCGTTCCTGTTCGCGTCCGAGACGGAGACCCTTGGGTTGGTCGTGCTCGAGGCGATGGCCTCGGGGCTCCCGGTCGTCGCTGCGCCCGCCGGCGGTGTGGCGGACCATCTCCGCCACGGTGTGAACGGTCTCGCGTTCTCGCCCGGCGATGAGACGGCGTGCCTGGCGGCGATGCGCCGGATGCTGATGGAGCCCGAATTGCGCGCGCAGCTGCGGACCGGCGCTCGCCTGACCGCAGAGCGGATGTCGTGGCGGGCGGAGTTGGACCGTCTGGATGCGAGCTACCGCGAGGTGTTGGCGTCGGCGCCACCGACACGCCGGGCGGCCTCGTGATCCTCCTCGCGGGGTTCGCCGTCCTCGTCGTCCTCCTGAAGGCGCTCAATCATTTGAGCTATCGCGTGCTCAAGCGCCGGGTGATGGACGAGCGTCGGTGGGACTACAACATCTGCTGCGGTACCACGGACGGGGGCGGGATCAATGCCGACATCGTGCGGCACGCCGACGTCCCACGATTTGAACTTGTCACCGATGTGACCCGGCTCCCGCATCCCTCGGGCGCCTTCGACACGGTCCTCTGCAGCCACACCCTCGAACACGTTGACGATCCAGCGGCGATGTTCGCCGAACTCCAGCGTGTCGGTCGTCGCGTGACGGTGCTCGTCCCGCCGCTCTGGGACCTCGGCGCTGCCCTGAACCTCTTCGAGCATCGCGTGGTCTTCCTGACGTGGCGAACGCGGCACGATGATGTGCTCCCGCCGTACATCCGATTCCGGCCCGCCCGGTGGCTGCACGATCGGATCGGGCAGCGGATCCGTGCCGACGGCGTCTGACTTGAGGGACTCGCTCTCTGACTCGGGCAATCGAAGCGGGGCTTCGTTACGCGACAGTGACAATGTGTTGAGTGTGGTGTGACGTGAACTCGTGACTCTTCCGTCGATCATCCAGCAGCCTGTTGAACCTCAGTTATCCACCCCACTTCCAGTCCAATGCCATCCACTCTCGTCAGGCGTCTCGCTGCACTTGCCGCGCTCCTCGTTGCGCCTTCGGCGGCGTTCGCGCAGGGAACCATCAGCGGCACGGTCGTCTCAGGGACCACCGGGCTCGCCCTCACCGGCGTCGCGGTCCGTCTCGACTCCACCGGGCGTGAGGTCCTCACGGATCGCGCCGGTCGCTTCGTGGTCAGCGGTGTCGCCGCTGGCCCGCATGCGCTGCGCACCAGGTATTTGGGCTACGCTCCTGCGACGGCGACCGTGAATGTGCGCGCCGGTGCCACGGCGTCCGTGACGATCACCCTCCGCGCTGCGGAGACCACGTTGGGTGCCGTCGTCGTCGTCGGGCGCGCCGGCCAGGCCGCGGCCCTCGCGCAGCAGCAGAACGCCGGCAATCTGGTGAACGTGGTGGCGGCCGATCAGATCGGCCGGTTCCCGGATGCCAACATCGGCGATGCGCTCAAGCGCATCCCCGGCGTCACGGTCGGCCTCGATCAGGGTGAGGCGCGATTCGGCTCCATCCGTGGTACCGAGCCGCGCTTCAACTCCGTGATGGTCAACGGGGAGCGTGTGCCGTCCGCCGAGGCGGAGGTGCGTGAGGTGCAGCTCGATCTGATCCCGGCGGATATGGTGCAGGCGATCGAGGTGAACAAGTCGTTGACGGCTGAGATGGACGCGGATGCGATTGGCGGTGCCGTGAACATCGTGACCCGTGCCGCGCCCGTCACGCCCCGCTTCTCGACCACCATCGGGACCGGGCACAATGCGGTGCGGCAGAAGCCGCTCTATCTCGGCAGCCTCGTCGCCGGGCGCCGCTTCTTCGGCGACCGCCTCGGCGCGATCGTGAGTGCGTCTTACTACGACCAGGTCTACGGGTCGGATAACAAGGAAGGAGTGTGGGGCCAGACCGCGACCGGTCAGGCGTACCTTCAGGAGTTCGACGTCCGTCGGTATGACGTGCAGCGTCGTCGTCGTTCGGTGTCCAGCTCCTTCGATTGGCGGTTCAACGAGACCAACTCCGTGATGTACCGCGCGATTTACAACTCGCGGGATGACTGGGAGAATCGCTTCCGCACGCGGCTCGTCCTTTCGGCGCCTGACACGGCGGGGCTGCAGCGCGCGGAGGTTCGCCGTCAGACGAAGGGCGGCGGTGCCGGCCCGAGGCTGCAGGACGCTCGGCTGGAGGATCAGCGGACGCAGAGCCATCAGCTCTCCGGCGAGCACCTGCTGGGACGGCTCGGGGTGACGTGGTCCGCCAGCATCGCGCGTGCCTCAGAGACGCGCCCGGACGAGCGGTACATCGAATGGCGGAAGACGAATGTGACGTTCCGCCCGGACCTCTCAGACGCCGAGGCCCCGACGTTCACGGCGACGAACGCCGCGTTGATCGCCCCGACGGCCTTCACCTTCCGCCGGATCGATTTGCTCGAGAGCTACACGAAGGACGAGGATCGCAATGGACGCCTTGATTTCTCCCTGCCCATCGGCGACCTAGCGCAGGAGACGCGTCTGAAGGCTGGGGTCCGTCTCCGTGAGAAGACGAAGCTTCGGGACAACAGCTTCGCGCGTGCCGTGCCGCGGACGCCGCCGGATTTCGCGAACCTCGCGCTGCGCGGGAGCGCGGACTTCACGCTCCCGAACTATGCCGGTCCGTACGAGTACGGGACCTTCTCGACGCCGTCCTATCTCGGGAGCCTCCGCGTTCGGGACACGGCGCAGTTCACCATCCAGGACCAGCCGGCGGAGTACGGCGCGGCGAATTTCGACGCCACGGAACGGATCGGCGCCGGGTATCTGCAGTACGAGGGGCGACAGGGGGCACTCCGCTACATCGCGGGCGTTCGGTACGAGGGCACGCAGGTCGAGTACAGCGGGTTCGAGTACGACGAGGACGCGAACGCGGTGTCGCCGACCGCGCCGGTCTCGACCTCGTACGGGGACATCCTGCCGAGTGTGAATGTGCGCTGGGACCTTGATGCGTCCACCGTCGTTCGTGCGGCGTGGACGAGCAGCATCGCCCGTCCGAATTACTACGACCTCGTGCCGTATCGGGCCGTCGTGCCGAGCGACAGCATCCTCGAGACGGGGAATCCGAATCTCTCGCCGACCCGCGCGATGAACCTTGATCTGTCGATCGAGCGCTACCTGCCGTCGGTCGGACTGGTCTCAGCCGGGATCTTCCACAAGCAGATCAAGGATTTCGTTTACAAGTTCGCCCGCTTCAACGCCGTCGATGCGACGACGGGCCAGACGTACCTGCAGATCATCCAGCCGCAGAATGGCCCGTCGGCGGTGCTGACCGGGATCGAGGTCGCGTACCAGCGGCAGCTCGACTTCCTCCCCGGGCGCCTGCGCAACCTTGGCCTCTACACGAACTACACGTTCAACGATTCCCGCGTGACCGGGCTCGGCATCGCGAGCCGCGAGGACGAGGTTTTGCCCCTTCTGGGTACCTCGAAGCACAGCGGGAATCTTTCCTTGTCCTACGACACGCCGAAGACCACGGTGCGTCTGGCGATGAACTTCCAGTCGGAGGCCCTCGACGCATCGGAAGGCGGCTACAACGAGGAGGCCTTCTTCGACCGCTGGGCGGCCGATCGGACCGATGTGGACTTCAATGCCAGCGTGCTGGTGGCGCCGCAGGCCCGCTTCTTCCTCGAGGCGAACAACCTGACCAACCGACCGCTGCGCTTCTATCAGGGTGATCCGTCACGCATGATGCAGGATGAGTACTACGGCTTCCGTCTCCAGACCGGTTTCAAGTTTGACTTCTGACGCGGTCCGGCGGATGCCCGGAAACATCCGCTGGATCCTCCCCCTCCTCGTGGCCCTCTCGGGCTGCGCGGGGGGGGCTCGCGTTCCGGCGGGGGGCTCCGCAGCGGTTGAGGTCCCTGAGCGTTGGACCTCCACGGCGATGCCCGGTGAGGACCTCGACTCGCCGAGCTTGTGGCGTGATAAGGCGACCGGGATGGCTGAGGTGCTCGTGACCGCCAAGCAGGGCGACCGCCTGCATCGGCTCGCGCTCGCTGACGGTGCTGTCGTCGGTCCGGTGGGCCGCGCGGGGACAGCACTTGGCACGTTTGACCGACCGAACGGGATCGCTGTCCGCGATTCGCTCCTCTTCGTTGTCGAGCGGGACAACCACCGAGTTCAGCTCTTCACCCTTCCATCGTTTCGGCCGCTCGGGAGCTTCGGCGCCGAGGTGCTCGTCAAGCCGTACGGACTCTGGGTCGCGCCTGCCGAGGCGGATGGTCGACGCGTGTATGTGACCGACAGCTACGACGCCGGCGGTGAGGCGAATCGCGACACGCTCCTGATGAACCGCCGCGTCTGGATGTTCGATGTACGGCTGGACGGCGACTCGATCATCGCCCTTCCCGTCCGGTCCTTCGGCGACACGGCGGGACGGGGCGTGTTGCACATCGTGGAGAGTCTCTGGGCGGACTCGATCTCCGGCTCGCTGCTCATCGCCGATGAGGATACCGCGCGCGGGATGAACGCGAAGGTGTACGACCTCGAGGGTCGCTTCACCGGCCGAACGATTGGTGATTCCGTGTTCCGTCACCAGGTCGAGGGCATCGCCCTCGATGCGCGCGCCGACGGGTCGGGCTACTGGGTGGTCTCCGACCAAGGGAAGGCCCGTACGACCTTTCATCTCTTCGACCGAACGACGTGGCGCCACGTCGGGAGCTTTCACGGCGCCCGCACGGCGAATACCGATGGCATCTGGCTCGACGCCTCACCGCTCCCGGGCTTTCCGCGCGGTGTCCTGCTCGCGGTGGATGATGACGCGGCGGTGGCGGCGTTCGACTGGGGTGCAGTGCTGTCGGCGCTCCGGCTACCCTGAGGCGCGCCCTGGCCCCCAGCGCCTGATCGCCGCCCGCACGAGCGGGTGGAAGAGCTGGCCCTTCGGCTTGAGGATCGAGCCCCGGCAGCGCCGCGCGCCGCAGCGACACGGGAAGCGGCGCTTCCGCGCCGGCGTGTGCCGTTCGTCCAGTTCGATCGCGTAGTCGTACGCGAGTTCCTCGCCGACGCGGATATCGCGGATCGCGACGATCCACATCCGGTCGCCGTAGGCGATCGGCTCGCAGTTCGGCTCGCAGGAGTGATTGATGAAACGCGCCGCGTTGCCGCCGACGTTCGCGTCGATCACTCGCTCAGCGTCCAACGTGAGCAGGTAGGTGTGCTCCGGTTCCTCGCTCCCGTCCGGCGGGGTCGGGTAGCGACGCTCTCCCTCAACCTCGGGGATCAGCTCCCCGGTGTATTCGATGATGCGGGTGCCGGCGGGGATTCGGGCCGTCGCGTAGACGCCACGGCCGTGTCGCGGCGACCGGCGGACTTCCCACGGGCGTCGCGGCATCTCAGGCCGGAGGCGGGAGGTCGACTGCGTGGGCGGCGACCTCGTCGAAGGTGGGGAGATCGCCGCTGAGCGCACGGTGGTCGCGTGGGAGGAGCGCGGCGGCCACCACATCGTCCATCGTCGCGGCGAGGGTGAACTCGATCGCCCCGCGCACCTCAGACGGGAGCTCGCGCAGATCCTTCGCGTTCGCCGCGGGGAGGACCACGCGGCGCAGCCCCGCCCGATACGCTGCGAGGACCTTCTCCTTCACCCCGCCGATCTCCAGCACGCGTCCCCGCAGGGTGACCTCGCCGGTCACCGCGACATCCCGACGCACCGCCCGCTGGCTCATCACGCTCGCGATCGCGAGCGTCACGGCGATGCCGGCGCTCGGCCCGTCCTTCGGGACCGCGCCGGCGGGGAAGTGCACGTGCAGATCGCTGGTCCGCAGCTCGGGGTCGACGAGGTGCAGTTCCCGCGCGCGTGACCGCACATAGGAACTCGCGGCATCGACCGATTCGCGCATCACCTCTCCGAGCTGCCCGGTGACGAGGAGTCGCCCCGTGCCCGGCATCCGAAGTGCCTCGATGGTCATCAGCTCCCCCCCATTCGCCGTCCAGGCGAGCCCGGTCACGGTGCCGATCTCCGGCATCTGGTCCGCGAGCTCGGCGGCCCAGCGGGGCGGGCCGAGGACGTCCTCCATCCGTGCCCCGTCCACGACCCACGCGCCGCGCTCCCCCTCCGCCTTCCGACGCGCGCGGCGGCGCATCAACGCGGCGAGCTGGCGCTCGAAGGCGCGGAGGCCCGCCTCGCGGGCGTAGCGGTTCGCCAGCAAGGAGAGGGTCTCGTCGGTGAATTGGAGATCGTGCTCGGTGATCCCGTGCTCGTCGAAGAGCCGCGGCAGGAGATAGCGCCACGCGATCTCGACCTTCTCCTCCACCGTGTAGCCCGCGATGCGGATCACCTCGAGGCGGTCGCGCAGCGCCGGCGGGATGTCGAAGAGGTTGTTCGCGGTGCAGATGAAGAGTACCGACGAGAGATCGAAGGGGAGGTTCAGATAGTGATCGGTGAACCCCCGGTTCTGCGCGGGATCGAGCACCTCGAGCATCGCGGCGGTCGGATCCCCGCCGGGTCCGCCGGCGGCCATCTTGTCGATCTCGTCGATCATCAGGACCGGGTCGGCCACCTGCACCCGCCGCATCGCCTGAATGAACAGGCCCGGGAGGGAGCCAACGTAGGTGCGCCGATGCCCGCGGATCTCCGCTTCGTCGCGCACGCCACCGACGGAGATGCGATAGAACGCGCGGCCGAGGCTCGCGGCGATCGCCTCGCCGAGCGACGTCTTCCCCGTCCCCGGGGGACCGACGAAACAGAGAATCGGGCCCTGCGGGTCGCGCCCGCGATCGCCGCGTAGCTGCCGGACGGCGAGATACTCGAGGATGCGGTCCTTCGCCTCGCGGAGTCCGTAATGCCGACCATCGAGGGCCGCTTCCACGCGGTCGAGGGTGATCGGGGGCTCCGATGTCCGGCGCTGCCACGGGAGGGCGAGCACCCAGTCGATGTAATTCCGGAGCACCTGATGCTCGCTCGACGCGGGGGTGAGCTGCCGGAGCCGGTCGAGCTCGCGTCGCGCCTCGGCGGCGATGGCGTCGGGCAGGCCGGCGGCCTCCACCTTCCGGCGGAGCTCGGTCAACTCCCCATCGGCAGGGTCGGCTTCGCCGAGTTCGGTGCGGATCGCCTGCAGCTGCTGACGCAGGAAGAACTCGCGTTGATGGCGGTCGATGCGGCGCTCCGTCTCGACGCGGACCTCGTCCTCCACACTGAGCCGGGCCACCTCGCGCTCGAGTCGATCGGCGACGCGGCCGAGGCGCGCGGCGACGTCGAGTTCCTGCAGGACGGCGTCCTTCTCGGCGGGGCGGAAACGGGCGCGGGCGGCGGTGAGGTCGGCGGCACGTCCCGCGCGGCGGCGTTCGCGGCGCAGCAGCCCCGGGAGCTCCGCCGGGAAGGACGGGTCGCGCTCGGCGAGCGTCTCGGCCGCGTCGAGCACCCGTGTCATCGCCGGCGTGGCGTCGTCGTCGAGGCGGAGCTCCGTGACGGCCTCGGTGGCGGCGTGCGGGACGCCGTCGAGGAGCCGCGAGCCGGTGATCCGGACGCGGGCGCGACCTTCGAGGGTGCACTCGAGGAGGCCACCGTCGGCCTCACGGCGGCCGGAGAGGCGCGCCCGGACGCCGATGCGGCCGACCGGGCTCGCGCCGGTGTCGGTCAGGAGGGCCGCGACGATCTCCGCGCCGTCGGGGCCGATGCCGTCGACGACCCCACGATTCTCCGCACCGGCCACCTGGACCACGATGCGGCCGTCGGGGAAGACGACGGTCGACCGCAGGGTGAGGAGCGGCAGCAGGGGGCTCGAAGTCGAGTCGACGGGTTCCGGCACGGCGGAAATGTACGACGGGCCGGACGCGATGCGCATCGCGGGGGCGCACCAGCGGGCCGAGGCGTCGCCATTACACGACTGATACGCAAGCATCGCGCCGTCGTGGGTAGGTTTTGACCTGATGGTGACTTCACTCGTGACAATGCGGCGGCGTCAGTCCCGCCAATGGCCGGTCGGCGCCGCGTTGCTCGTGGCGATGGGCGTGCTCACCGCACCTGCAATGGCGCAGGTCGCGGCGCCTGCAGCGGCGGATACGTCGCGGCGACCGAGCCCGGTGGCGTCGGCGGCCCCGCGACCCTGGTACGAGCGCCTGTCGCTCCGGGGCTACGCGCAGTTCCGGTACAACCGCCTGTTCGAGACGAATCCCACTCTGGTCTGCTCGCAGTGCGATCGGTCGATCGGCACGAATGGCGGCTTCTTCCTCCGGCGCGGCCGGCTCATCCTGAGTGGGAACGTGCATCCCCGGGTGAGCATCTACATCCAGCCGGATTACGCGGCGGACGCCGCGGGGACACTGCATTATCTGCAGCTGCGGGACGCGTACTTCGACGTCGCGCTCGACGACCAGCGCGGCCATAGGGTCCGGCTCGGGCAGAGCAAGGTGCCATTCGGTTTCGAGAACCTGCAGTCGAGCTCCAACCGCCTCCCGCTCGACCGAAATGACGCGCTGAACAGCGCGCTCCCGAACGAGCGTGACATCGGGACGATGTACTACTACACGCCCCGGGTCGCGGCCGATCGATTCAAGATGCTCGTCGACAGTGGGCTCAAGGGGTCGGGCGATTACGGGGTGTTCGGTGTCGGCCTCTTCAATGGGCAGACGGCGAATCGGCCAGAGGCGAACAACTCGTCCCACGCCGTGGCCCGGCTCACCTTCCCGTGGCGGCTCCCGTCGGGGCAGTTCGTCGAGGCATCCCTACAGGCGTACACCGGGCGGTTCGTCCTCCCCAGCGTGAGCAGCGGGGTCGGCATCGACCCGGAGTACCGCGACCAGCGGCAGGCGGTGTCCGTCGTCTGGTACGCACAGCCCTTCGGTCTGGTCGCGGAGTACAACACCGGCGTGGGCCCGCAGTACGTCGCCGCGACCAATCGGGTCGCCTCGCGATCGCTGTCGGGTGGCTTCGTCCAAGCGATGTACCGGTGGCGCCGTGACGGGCAGGTCATCCAGCCATTCGTCCGCGTCCAACACTACGCCGGCGGCAAGAAGGCGGAACTCGATGCGCGGCGCTATGTGGTCGATGAGACCGAGGTCGGGGTGGAGTGGCTCCCGTTCCCGGCCTTCGAGCTGACGGTCCAGTACACCGCCGCGGACCGGCTCTTCGAGGACTCCAAGTCGGTGGGGAACCGACAGGCGGGCCGGTTCCTCCGGCTGCAGGCGCAGATCAACTACTAGCGCCACACGGGAGGCGGCGCCGGACCCTTGGCCCTGCGCTCCCAAGTCCCTATGTTTCAAGGCTCTATGTTCCAAGAGCTGTCCGAGAAGCTTGAAGCGACCTTCGCGCGCCTTCGCGGCCGCGGGGTCCTCAGTGACGCCGACATCAAGGAGGGCCTGCGCGAGGTGCGTCGGGTCCTGCTCGAAGCCGACGTCTCCTTCCAGCTGACCCGGGAGTTCCTGGAGCGGGTCGAGAAGCGGGCCGTCGGTGTCGCGCAGCTCAAGACGATCCAGCCCGCGCAGCAGCTGGTGAAGATCGTCTACGACGAGCTCACCGTGATGCTGGGCGAGCGGTCGGAAGGGCTCAAGATGTCCACCCTCCCGCCGACCGTGATCCTGATGGTGGGGCTCCAGGGCTCCGGCAAGACGACCACCGCGGCGAAGCTGGCGCGGCGGCTGAAGGGCGAGGGGCGGGCGACGCGGCTCGTCGCGGCGGACGTGTATCGGCCGGCGGCGATCGACCAGCTCGAGACCCTCGGGCGCGCCCTCGATGTCCCGGTCTACGCCGACCGCTCGACGACGGACGTCGTGCGGATCGTGAAGGCCGGTGTCGAGCAGGCGCGGAAGGAGCGGGACCGGGTGGTCATCCTCGACACCGCGGGTCGGCTTCAGATCGACGAGTCGATGATGGACGAGCTACGCCGCGTGAAGGAGGCGGTGCAGCCCGACGAGATCCTGCTCGTGGCCGACGGGATGACCGGCCAAGATGCGGTGCGGATCGCGCAGGGGTTCAACGACGCCCTCGGCGTCACCGGCGTGGTCCTCACCAAGATGGACGGCGATGCGCGCGGTGGCGCAGCGCTCTCGATCTACGGGGTCACGAAGAAGCCGATCAAGTTCATCGGCGTGGGGGAGAAGCCCGACGCGCTGGAGCCGTTCCATCCCGACCGTATGGCCGGGCGGATCCTCCAGCAGGGCGACGTCCTCACGCTGGTCGAGAAGGCACAGGCCACGTTCGATGCGGACGAGGCGAAGAAGCTCGAGAAGAAGGTGCGCAAGGACGGGATGGACCTGCAGGACTTCCTCGGCGCGATGAAGCAGGTGCAGCGGCTCGGGTCGATGCAGAGCATCCTCAAGATGCTCCCGGGCGTGAACGCGAAGATGATGGCGCAGGCGAGTCAGGCCGATCCGCGGCGTCTGAAGCACGCCGAGGCGATCGTCCTCTCGATGACCCCGGCGGAGCGGCGGGACCCGTCGCTCCTGAACGGCTCGCGCCGGGCGCGGGTCGCGAAGGGGGCGGGGCGTCCGGTGAGCGAGGTGAACCGCTTCCTGGAGCAGTTCCGCGAGATGCAGAAGATGATGAAGAAGATGGCCTCGGGAGGGCGGAGGCCGTTCTGAGGCAGGTGTCAGGTGTCAGGTATCAAGCGTCAGGTGTCAGGTTGGAGTAGGACCCTTGGTGCGCGCCGGATCTCCCGGTGACGCGATGAGCCGAGGGGCAGGACCACACCCCGATCCACGAGGATCTCCGCATGGCCGTTCGTATCCGTCTCCGTCGTCAGGGCCGCACCAAGGCGCCCACCTATCGTATCGTCGTCGCCGACGGCCGGTCGCCGCGTGACGGCCGCTTCATCGAGACCCTCGGGCAGTACGCCCCGCGGTCGGGGGATCAGGCGCTCCAGCTCAACACCGAGCGCGCGAACTACTGGCTCGATTGCGGCGCCCAGCCGTCGGACACCGTCCGCTCGCTCCTCCGCAAGGCGGGCGTGCTCAAGGCGCGTCACGAGTCGCGGCTCGCGGCCAAGCTCGCCGCGGGTGCGGTGCCGGTGAAGGACTGAGTCCGTGGCGCTTCCCGATTGCGCCTCCGTCGCCCGCGTGCGACGGGCTCACGGCGTCCGGGGAGCGCTGTCGGTGGAATCGTTGACCGACGAGCCGGACGCGATCCTCGCGTCCGGCCGTCGTCTTTTCCTGGGGACCGTCGACGGGGCGCTCTGGCTCGACCCTGCCACGCGGGCCCCGCGCCCGCTGCACGTCACCGAGGCGCGGCCGACCAAGGATGGGTGGCTCCTCACGCTTGCGGAGCTCACCGACCGGACCGAGGCGGAGCGCTGGCACGGTCGGCATCTCCTCGCCCCGGTGGAGGAACTCTCGCCTCCCGAGGAGGACGAGGTCTTCACGCACGAGCTGATCGGGATGGCGATCGTCGATGACGCCTCCGAGGCCTCGCTCGGCGAGGTGATCGAGGTCTACGATCTCCCGCAGGGGCTGCTGCTCGAGTTCCGAGGGGCGCACGGCGTGCATCAGCTCCCCTTCATCGATGCCTTCGTCCTTGATGTCGACCGGGAGGCGCGGACGCTGCGGGTCCGTCTTCCTGACGGGCTGCTGGAGACCTGATGCTGACGATCAACATCGTCTCGATCTTCCCCGACTTCTTCACGGGGCCGCTCGGGTTGAGCATCCCGAAGCGCGCGGCGGAGGCTGGGCTGGTGACGTACCGGTGCATCGATCTGCGGTCGTTCACCCATGATCGCCACCACACGGTCGACGACGCGCCGTTCGGCGGGGGGCCGGGGATGGTGATGAAGGCGGCGCCCTTCTTCGAGGCGGTCGAGTCGGTGGGAGCCACCCGGCCGATCGTCCTGCTCTCGCCGCGCGGCAAGGTCTTCGGGCACGCGGACGCCGTCCGGTTCGCCGAGGGGTCGGAGCTGACCCTGCTCTGCGGGCATTACAAGGACGTCGATCAGCGCGTCGCCGATCATCTGGCGACGGAGGAGATCTCGTTGGGCGACTTCGTCCTCTCGGGAGGGGAGCCGGCGGCGTTGGCGATCGTCGACGCCGTGGTGCGGCTGCTGCCGGGGGCGATGAGCGACATCGAGAGCGCCCGGACCGACTCGTTCTTCGACCGAGGGCTCTCGGCGCCGAGTTACACGCGGCCGGCGGAGTACCGCGGGCACGGGGTCCCGGAGGTGCTGTTGAGCGGGAACCACGCCGCGATCGAGCGGTGGCGGCGGGAGGAGGGGGAGCGGCTCACGAGGAGCAGGGGGCAGGGGTGAGGGGTCAGGGGTCAGGGGCTAGGGGCTAGGGGCTAGGGGCTAGGGGCTAGGGGCTAGGGGCTAGGGGCTAGGGGCCCCTCGCGGATGCCGCCCCGTGCCGGTTGCGCAAGCCTCATAGCCATCATAGCTTACAAGGCTCGACCAGACACTTTCATCGGACCGTCGTTCGGTCCGGAGCCCGCCATGCATCCGTTCACTGAGACCCAGAAGGCCTACCTCAAGACCGTCCCCGATTTCCGCGCCGGCGACACGCTCCGCGTGAACGTCCGCGTCAAGGAAGGGGAGAAGGAGCGTCTCCAGGCCTTCGAGGGCGTCTGCATCGCGCGCCGCGGCACCGAGGTCGGTGCGACCTTCACCGTCCGCAAGATCTCCAACGGCGTCGGCGTCGAGCGCATCTTCCCGCTCCACTCCCCGATGCTCGCCGACATCAAGGTCGTCCGCCGGGGCCGCGTGCGCCGCGCGAAGCTCTTCTACCTCCGCAACGTCACCGGCAAGGCCGCCCGCATCACCGAGCGGAAGGTGCGCGTGCAGGTCCCCGCGACCGGGACCACCGAGGCGTAAGCGCGTCGTGGCCGGCGGCTGGAGCGCGCTCGAGCGGTCGCTCCGGAAGGCCGGTGCCACGCACATCGCCGGTGTCGATGAAGTCGGACGGGGCCCCCTCGCGGGCCCCGTCGTCGTTTGTGCCGTGATCATGCCGGCCGACAAACGCGCGATCCCCGGTGTCACCGATTCCAAACAACTGCGGGCGGCGGACCGCGAGCGACTCGCCGCCCGGATCGAAGCCGAGGCCGTCGCGATCGCCGTCCGGGCCTCGTCCGTTGCGGAGATCGCGCGGCACAACATCCTGCAGGCGACGGTCCGCGCGATGGCACGCGCGCTCGCCGCGCTCCCGGTACGCCCGGACGAGGTGCTCGTCGACGGGAAACCGATGAAGACCCTCGACGTGCCGCACCGCGGGGTCGTGGGCGGGGACGCCGCCTGTTACAGCATCGGTTGTGCGAGCATCGTGGCGAAGGTGGTCCGCGACCGGCTGATGGCGCGGCTCGCGACGCGGCATCCGGCGTACGGATGGGAGGCCAACGCGGGGTATGGGACCCCCGTACATCTGGCGGCGCTCCGCGCCCAGGGCATCACCGCGCATCATCGGGTGCAGTTCTGCCGTACGGCGCTCGGAGGGCAGCTGGCGCTCTGAGTGCCGAGCGGGTCGTGTCCCGGGCGGCGGTGGTCCCCACACTCCGTCGCCCCCTGCCGTCCCGTCGGCCCCGGTTCCACCTTTCGGTCTTCCCCCACCCCCCGACCGATGCACGAGACCCTCCTCGGCAGCACCACCGACCCCATCTCGCAGGGGATCGTCGCCGCGCTCTTGGTCGCGCTCTTCGCGACGCTCGCGGTGGAGAAGGCGCACCGGGTCCTCGTCGTGATGACGGCGGTGGCGGTGATGTGGGCGGTCACGTACCTGACCCCGTACAAACTCCTCACCTTCGAGGCGACGGCGCAGGCGCTCGACGTGAACGTGCTCCTGCTGCTGGCGGCGATGATGGCCCTGGTCGGGGTGCTCAAGGAGACGGGGGTCTTCGCCTGGGCGGTGGAGCGGATCCTCGAGCGGTTCGGCGGGCAACCGGTGCGGGCCATCACGCTGCTCTGGTGGTTCACCGCGATCGCCTCGGCGTTCCTCGACAACGTGACGACGGTCATCTTCGTGACGCCGATCGTGCTCGCGACGGCGCAGCGCATCGGTGCGCCGATCCGTCAGGTGCTCCTTCCGGTGATCATGGCGGCGAACATCGGCGGCACCGCGACGCTGATCGGTGACCCCCCGAACATCATGATCGGGTCGGGCGCGGGGCTCACCTTCCTGCAGTTCCTCGAGGAACTCACGATCCCCGTCCTGATCATGATGTGCGGCCTGCATTGGTGGGGCGCGCGGCAGTTGCGGGTGGCGATGGGCGCGCGCGCCGACGCCCCCGCACAGGCGGATGAGCCGGGATACGGTCCGCGCATCACCGATCCGGGGCTGCTACGCTGGCTCGGGGGAATCAGTCTCTTCGTGCTCGTCGGGTTCGTCACGCACGGGATCACCCATATGCCCGCCGCGGTCCCCGCACTCCTCGGCGCGACGGCCGCGCTCGTGGTGCAGGACGTGCGCTATCTCCGCGCCGCGCGGCCCACGCACGAGGAACGGCAGCACGGGATCCTGCACGTGCTCGAGAAGGAGATCGAGTGGCCGACGCTCACCTTCTTCGCCTTCCTCTTCATCCTCGTGGGGGCGGCGGTCGGGACGGGGCTCATCGAGACGCTCGCCGGTGGGCTGCGCCGAGCGATCACCGACGGGAGTGCTGCGCTCGGCTTCGGTGAGCGCGGCACATTGATCTTCGCTGCGCTGCTGGTCTGCTGGGTCGCGGGAATCCTCTCGGCGTTGATGGACAACATCCCCTTCGTGGCCGTGAGCATCCCCATCATCGGGTCGCTGATCGCGGCGCTCCCCGGGGATGCCACGGTCCTCTGGTGGGCCCTCTCCCTCGGGGCGTGCCTCGGTGGGAACGGCTCGCCGATCGGCGCTTCGGCGAACGTCACCACGCTCGGGATGGCGGAGCGGCAGGGGATCCGAATCACCTTTTCGGAGTTCGCCGCGGTCGGGGCTCGAGTCACGGCGTTCACGCTTGTTGTGTCGTCGACCTTCCTCGCGGGGTATGTGGTGCTCGGCCCTGATCGGGTCGCGGTGGCCGGTGCGGGGGTGCTGGCGCTCGCGTTCGTCGCGCTCTGGCGGTACGAAGCGAGCGCGCACGGGTGACGCGCCTCGCCGCGCCAGTATCGGCGGTGGAGGTCCGTCCGTCACCGGGCGCACCTTCGGCGATCGTTGTGGACTCGCCACACAGTGGCTTCGGCTTCCCCGAGGACTTCGCCCCCGCCGCGCCGTTGGATGCACTGCGTACCACCTGGGATGCCCACGTGGAGGCGCTCTGGGGTGGGGCGCCGAGTGCGGGGGCCACGTTGCTCGCCGCGACCTTCCCGCGCTGTTACATCGATGTGAACCGCGCGGAAGGCGATCTCGATGCGGCGTTGCTCGCCGACGCCTGGGATGGACCGCTCGCACCCACCGACTACTCCCGGCGCGGGATGGGATTGATCCGGCGCGACGCGCTCCCCGGCGTGCCGATGTACGGGGCGCCGTTGTCGGCGGCGGCGGTGCGGGCGCGGATCGATCGGTGGTACCGGCCGTATCGTGCGGCGCTCGCGGGCGTGATCGCCGCGGGGCAGCGCGGGCACGGCGGGGTGTGGCACCTGAACTGCCACTCGATGAAGTCGCGGGGGAATGCGATGAACGTCGATGCCGGCGCGACGCGCCCTGACGTGGTGGTGAGCGATCGGCGTGGGACGACGGCGGATCCGGCGCTGACGGCGCGGATCGCCGCGTGGTTCTCCGCGCGCGGGTACCGGACGCAGGTCAACGAGCCATATCAGGGCGGTGATCTCGTGCGAACGTTCGGCGCGCCCACCTCCGGCGTGCAGAGCGTGCAGATCGAATTCAACCGGTCACGATATATGGACGAGGCCACCTGTGAGCCGCACGAGGGGTTCGTGGCGCTGCGGGACGATTGCACGGCACTCGTCGCGGCGATGGCCGCTTGGCATGACGAGTGGTCCGCCGAACGTCGGGACGCCGTGGTGCGTGCGTGACCCACGCAGCGCCTCCTGGGTCGAGCGCTGATGAGACACCCGCGGTCGGCGGAGCCCTCGTGACCCGCAGCGTGCTGCGGCGGCTGCTCGACGGGGTCGAGCGGGTGGGGAACGCGGTGCCGCACCCCGCCACACTTTTCATCGGGCTTTCGGTGCTGGTCGTCGCCCTCTCGGCGATTCTAGCGTGGCTCGGTGTGACGGTCCTCCACCCTGGCACCGGGGATCCCGTCGCCGTCGTGAATCTCCTCTCCGCCGCATCGTTGCGACGGCTCGCGTTCGAGGTGGTGCCGAACTTCACCGGCTTCGCGCCGTTGGGGCCGGTGCTCGTCTCGCTACTGGGCCTGTCGGTCGCGGAGCGGAGCGGGTTATTGGGTGCGGTGGTGCGGGTGATCGTCGAGACCACGCCGGCGAGACTGCTGACGATGGCGGTCGTCTTCGCCGGGGCCAATGCGCATACGGCGGGGGATGTCGGCTACGTGCTGCTCCTCCCGCTCGCGGCCGCGATGTTCCACGGGGTGGGGCGTCATCCGGTGGCGGGACTCGCGGCGGCATTCGCCGGGGTGTCAGGCGGATTCGCGGCGAATCTGCTGCTCTCGCCGACGGACCTGGTGCTCGCCGGGCTCACACAGGAGTCGGCGAGGCTCGTGGATGCCTCGTATGTGGTGGCGCCGACGGCGAGCTATTGGTTCCTGGCGGCGTCGGTGGGGCTCGTCACGCTGGTCGGGACCGTCGTGACCGAGCGGGTGGTCGAGCCGCGGCTCGGGCGGTATACGGGGCGCGTCGAAGCGCCGGCAAGCGCCGCGCTGACGGCGGAGGAGCGGCGTGGGCTGCGCTCGGCCGGTCTCGTCGTGCTCGTGCTCGCCCTGTTCGTCGTCTGGGGTGTGGCGCCGACGGACGGGTTCCTCCGGGACCCGGAGAAGCCGGGCGTGCTCGGGTCGGTGCTGGTGCGTGGACTCGTGGCGCTGCTCTTCATCTTCGGCGTGCTTCCCGGCGTCGCGTATGGCATCGCGGCAGGGACGATCCGACGGGACGCGGATGTGTATCGCGGGATGCAGCAGAGTATGGAGACGGTCGCTGGGTATCTCGTGGTGGTGTTCTTCATCGCCCAGTTCGTGGCGTTGCTCTCGTGGTCGAACCTCGCGATCGTCGCGGGGGTGCGTGGGGCGGCGTTCCTGCGCGCGCTCGACCTCGGGCCAATCCCGCTCTTGATCATGCTGGTGTTCGTGACGGCGGCCGTGGACCTGATCCTCGGCTCCGCCTCCGCCAAGTGGGCGATGCTCGCGCCGGTGCTCGTCCCAATGTTCATGCTGCTGGGCTACTCGCCCGAGCTCACGCAGACGGCGTACCGGGTGGGGGACAGCCTCACGAACATCATTACGCCGCTCGCCTCGAACTTCCCGCTGGTGCTGATGTTCCTGCAGCGATACGACGAGAAGGCGGGGATCGGGACGCTGACGGCGCTGATGCTGCCGTATTCGCTGGCGAATGCGGTCTGCTGGACGGCGATGCTGGTGGCGTGGGTCTGGGTGGGGCTCGCGACGGGGCCGGGGGCGCCGCTGTTCCTGCGGTGAGGGTGCCCCGGGAGCTGGTCCGGGACGCCCGGTCGCTAGATTTCTGGGGGGCCCCCGGTCGGGGCCAGCCGGTCCGACCCGGTAGCTCAGCCGGTAGAGCAGCGGCCTTTTAAGCCGTAGGTCGTGGGTTCGAGCCCCACCCGGGTCATCATGCTGCCTCGATTCCTTCATCGTGCCGGATCCGTGCTGGCCGCGGTCGCGCTGCTCGTCGCGCCGCTGCGGGCGACGGTCGCGTGCGAGATGGCTGACGACCGGGCCGGCGAGGGTCAGGTCGCGGCGCACTCCGTCGAGGTGGCGGAATCGCCGCACGCCGCACACGGCCTGCAGATGGGCGGTGCGGCGCCTGTGGCAGGCACCGCGCACGCCGCGCACGCCAGCCATGTCGGACCGTCGAGCGCGGCCGCTGAGCCGTCGGAGCAGTCGTCTCACAACGCGCCGGCATCGATGCCCTGTGACGACCTCGCCACCTGTGCCGTCGTCGCCCTCCCGACGGCGGTGGTCGCGCGTGCCCGCCTTGCCGGCGCGCCGCTCGCTCCGCAGGTCCGCCTCGCCACCGCCCCGGTGGCGCCGATCGTCGCGGTCGAGCCACCGCCCCCGCGCGTCTGAGCGTCCGCGGCCGCGTCTGACGCGGCCTCCCTCACATCACGTGCCACCAGCCCCCGTCGGCTCGACCGAGCCGTCGGACTGGTGGCATCTCCCGGACGATCCGATGCCCCTCTTCCATCGCGCCTCGTGGGCGCCGCTCCTGTTGTTTGTCTCCACTCCCGTCGCTGCGCAGACCGACTTCTACAACACCGATCGCGGACGCCCCCTGCGCACCGAGGACGCGGTCGTCATCGAGCGACGCGCCATCGAGCTGCAGGCCGTCCCCGTGACCGCGTCGCGCGCTGGGCGCGGCATCTCCAGCCTCGGCATCGCGCCGTCGATCGCCTTCGGGCTGCTCCCGCGGACGCAGCTGGAGATCGGGTTCCCATTGGAGTCCCGCGACGACCTCTCGCAACCCGGCCCGTCCCGCGGGCTGGCTGGTGCCGAGCTCGAGATGCTGCATCAGCTCAACATCGAGTCGCGAGCGCTTCCGGCATTCGCGGTGGGGGCGGGGGTGCACCTCGGGAACGGGGCGCTCGCGCCGAGCCGGTCGCTCGGGACGGTGCGCGCCCTGGCGACGCGGACCCTCGGCTGGGGTCGCGTCCACCTGAACGGTGCGTACACCCTCGGTGAGGCGCTCGCGACGACCGATCCCGGCGCGGATGAGGCCGCGCGCTGGGAGGCTGGGCTCGCGGTGGATCACACCTTCTTCTTCCGCTCGCTCCTCACGGGCGCTGAGGTGGTGGCGCGCACGCCGATGACGCCGGGCGCGTCGACGCAGTGGGAGGCCGGTGTGGGGGTGCGGCACCAGCTCTCGCCGCGGCTCGCGGTCGATGCCGGGATGCGCCGACAGCTCGCCTCCGGTGGCCCGAACTGGGGATTCACGTTCGGGGGGGCGTATGCCTTCGCGCGCGGGTGGCGCGCACCCGCGGCGGCTGGAGCCCCCGACCGCCGCGTGGTCGGGGGCGCCGACTCATCGGGGTCGACGAGCCGCGCCGGTCGCGCCGGAATCGATGCGTCCGCCCGAGCCGCGGCCTCGCCGTGGATCACGACGTACGAGCAGTTCTACCTTCAGGCGCCGCACAACTTCACCTTCCGGCGCCGCTATCCGGCCGCCGATCGGCTCTTCAACGCCTTCGACTACGGTCACGCGATCCTCTACGAGCTGCTCTGGACGGAGCCGACGGCGGCGCCGCAGCGACTCGAGGGCGCAGTGTATGACCGCCTCACCACGCAGGTGCTCGACGCGCCGCCCCGGCTCCCGCTCGTCGAGGATGCGATCGAGCCGCACTACGCGCGCCTCGCGCCCGAGGCGAAGATGATGTTCGAGTGGGCCCATCTCCTGCATCGGCAGGTGTACGACATCCTTGCCGATGAGCGGCTCGATGACGCCGCGAAGGATGCCGAGATGCGCCGGCTGCTCGCGTACTACCGTTCTCGGCCCGACCTCGCGTTCAGTCAGGTGCCGAAGAACATGTCGTTGATGCAGGAGCAGCCCTACTCCCTCGCGTTCCGCCAAGCCTATCCGAAGTTCAACGGGCTCATTTGGGCGTATCACTGGTTGCAGGTGGGGCTCTATGAGCCGCTGATCGTCGGTCGGACATCGGCAGAGCGGCAGGCTGGCGTGATGGCCACCGTCGCGCGGTTCCGGCAGATGATCCCGGGGGCGCCCGAGGGCTATCCGCCGATGATGCCGATGACGGCGGCGATCGCCCCCACCTTCGCGACGCGGTATCCGGAGATCGCCATCATCTTCGACAATCTGCATTCGATGCACGACGTCATCTCCGATATCCTCGCGAACGATGCGGTGCCGCGCGCAGACAAGCGTTCCCTGATCATCAAGGCGGCGTATGCATTCCGTGACGACACGACCGAGGTGATGACGGTCGCGGGGTGGCGGAAGATGTCCCTCGATATGGGCGTCGAGAACCAGGGTGGGCCCGCGGTCGGCTTCCTCCCGGCGCTGCCGGTCTCGGCGATGCCCCGCGGGATGGTGATGCGGTACGATCGCGACGGGAACCCGCGCGACGCGGAGCACCACCACCACCCGTAAGGGGGGACTGGACGCGTCAGGGATTCCCTGAAGGATTTCAGGTGCCCCCGAATGGGCCACTCTCCGTAAGGAGACGACCTTCTGCGCTGAGAGTTGTATCCACCCTCAGCGCCCCGCGACGACGCGTGACCAAGTGAGTGCGGCGAGGTCGGCGATGAGCCGTTGCGCCGTCGTGCGATCGGCGATCCCGCGGGTGAGGACGACGAGGACGAAGGGGGCGCGGCCCGGGGGGTAGACGATCGCCGCATCGTGCGTCTGTCCGGTGATCCATCCGGTCTTGTGCGCGACGGGGGTTCCCGGGGGGAGGCCCGCCGGGATCTCGTCGTTGAACTCCTGGGCGAGGAGCGTTGTGCGCATCAGCGCGGTGCCGGCGGCCGAGGCGGCGTTGCCGCGCTCGATGGCAGCGAGGAGTCGGCCGAGGCCGCGCGCCGTCGCGACGTTGTTCCGGCCCGCCGCGAAGGCTTTCGCGTCCTCCACGCCCCGACGGACGATCA
>Ga0194133_10000561_pt1 | contig 73019 bp, 60 predicted proteins | sample TA2KigOf40mmetaG_FD_155448 | JGI IMG/M metagenome (GOLD analysis project Ga0194133, IMG submission 155448) | Freshwater microbial communities from Lake Tanganyika, Tanzania - TA2015055 Kigoma Offshore 40m | ecosystem: Environmental > Aquatic > Freshwater > Lake | place: Tanzania: Lake... | reverse complement strand
AGGGACAGGCTTGTGGGAGGGACAGGCTTGTGGGTGGGATAGGCTTGATTGTGCTCTTGCGGGATGGGCGCTTCGATTCCAATGTGCAGTTGTTGATGGACTCTCAAATAAATCAGTACCTGCCCGTCCTGATGCTGCTGTTCGTGGCAACCAATTTCGCGGGCGTGACGTTGGCGATCTCCGTGCTGCTCGGGAAAACCGGCCGTCGGACCCGGACCAAGGACATCCCTTACGAATGCGGCATGCTGCCCCAAGGCGAGGGCAACGCCCGGCTGAGCGTGAAGTTCTACCTTGTGGCCTTGCTCTTCGTGCTCTTCGACATCGAGGTGGTGTTCATGTACCCGTGGGCGGTGACCTTCAAGGAACTGGCCCGCACCGACCTGGCCCTCGGGTTGGGAGGCATGATGTCCTTCCTCGGCGTGGTCTTCATCGGCTACCTCTACGCCCTGAAGAAACGCGCCTTCGACTGGAAGAGCTGATCCCGCGAGCCGTTCCTGCCGCTCCCCGGGTTCCCGCCGCATCGCTCCGGATTGCGCCGGAAGCCTCGAAGTACACCCCCCTTTCCAAAAAAGATTTTGCCCCTCACCTCCGCCATTGGTTCACTTTCCTGACTTGGACCCAAACAAGTCCCAGCATTCCCGTCGAATGAACTCGTACCCGTCCGTTCCGAACTCGCTCTACCGGCCCGACTTCGAGCACGACGCCTGCGGCGTCGGGTTCGTCGCCAACATCAAGGGCACCCAGACCCACTCGGTGGTGCAACAGGGTCTGCAGATCCTGCGCAACCTGGACCACCGCGGCGCCTGCGGTTGCGAGGCCAACACCGGCGATGGGGCCGGCATCCTCCTGCAGATGCCCCACGAGTTCCTTGCCGGACAAACCCAGAAGATCGGCATCACCCTTCCGCCGGCCGGCCAGTACGGGGTCGGCATGGTCTACCTGCCGAGGGATCCCCGGCAGCGGCGCAAGCTGGAGCTGGCTTTCGAGAAGATCATCCAGTCCGAGGGGCAGGACCTGCTCGGATGGCGCACCGCCCCCACCGACAACAGCTCGCTGGGCGACACGGCCAAGTCGTCGGAGCCTCACGTCCGGCAGGTGTTCATCGGCCGCGGCGCCGACGTGAAGGACGACCTGGCCTTCGAGCGCAAGCTCTACGTCATCCGCAAGCGCTCGTACTCGGAGATCCGCTGCTCCACCAAGGACGGCGCCGGCTACTGGTACGTCTGCAGCCTCTCCAGCCGCACCCTGGTCTACAAGGGCATGCTGCTGACCGAGCAGGTCGACAAGTACTTCGTCGACCTGCGCGACCCCGGCATGAAGTCCGGACTGGCGTTGGTGCACTCGCGCTTCAGCACCAACACCTTCCCGAGCTGGGCGCGGTCGCACCCGTATCGCTACATCGCCCACAACGGCGAGATCAACACCCTGCGCGGCAACATCAACTGGATGCGCGCCCGCGAAGCCCTCTTCCAGTCCGACGTCTTCGGCGACGACATCGGCAAGATCCTGCCCATCGTCGACCCCGACGGCAGCGACTCGGCCATGTTCGACAACGTGCTCGAGCTGCTGGTGCTGGCTGGACGCTCGCTGCCGCATGCCATGATGATGATGATCCCGGAGCCCTGGGCGAATCACGAGTCGATGAGCGACGAGAAGAAGGCGTTCTACGAATACCATTCGTGCCTGATTGAACCCTGGGACGGCCCCGCCTGCGTGGCCTTCACCGACGGCATCCGCATCGGCGCCTCGCTGGATCGGAACGGCCTGCGCCCCTCGCGCTACTACGTCACCAAGGACGACCAGGTCATCATGGCCTCCGAGGTCGGCGTGCTCGACATCGCCCCGGAGAACATCGCCCAGAAGGGCCGTCTGCAGCCCGGCCGCATGTTCTATATCGACACGGCCCTGGGCCGCATCGTCGACGACGCCGAGATCAAGGAGCAGATCGCCGGCGAGCAACCCTACCGCCAGTGGCTCAACCAGCACCTCATCGAGCTGTCCACCCTGCCCGACCCGGAGCATCTCCCCGAGCCGGGCCGGGCCACCGTGTTGCAGCGCCAGCAGGCCTTCGGGTATTCCTTCGAGGACCTGCGCATGCTGCTGGTCCCCATGGCGCGGGACGGCGTCGAGGCCATCGGCTCGATGGGCACCGACACGCCGCTGGCCGTGCTCTCCAACCAGTCCCAGCTGCTCTACAACTACTTCCACCAGCTCTTCGCCCAGGTCACCAATCCGCCGATCGACTGCATCCGCGAGGAGATCGTCACCAGCGCGATCACGACCATCGGCTCGGAGAAGAACCTGCTGGCGCCGGAACCCGAGAGCTGCCACCTCATCGAGCTGAAGTCGCCCGTGCTCACCAACGAGGAGCTGGCCAAGCTCAAGGGGATCAACCAGTCCGGGTACAAGTCGGTCACGCTGCCGATCCTCTACAAGGTCGACAAGGGGGCCAAGGGCCTCGAGAAGGCCCTGAAGGACCTCTTCAAGGCCGCCTCCAAGGCGATCGATGACGGGGCCAACATCCTCATCCTCTCCGACCGCGGCATCAGCGCCAAGAGCGCGGCCATCCCGGCCCTGCTGGCCGTCAGCGGCCTGCACCACCACCTGATCCGCGAGGGCACCCGGACCCGCGTCGGCCTCGTGCTCGAGTCGGGCGAACCGCGCGAGGTGCATCACTTCTCGCTGCTCATCGGCTACGGCTGCGGCGCGATCAACCCCTACGTGGCCTTCGAATCGATCGACGACCTGATCCATCAGGGGCTGCTCACCAACGTCGACGCCAAGACGGCCCACAAGAACTTCGTCAAGTCGGCCGTCAAGGGCGTCATCAAGGTGGCCTCCAAGATGGGCATCTCGACGATCCAATCGTACCGGGGCGCCCAGATCTTCGAGGCCGTCGGCATCAGCGAGGCCGTGGTCGACCGCTACTTCACCTGGACGCCCACGCGCGTCGAGGGCGTCGGCATGGAGGAGATCGCCCGCGACATCGAGACCCGACACCGCTTGGCCTTCCCCGACCGCAAGTCGCGGAACCCGACGCTCGAGGTCGGCGGCCGCTACCAGTGGCGCAGGGAAGGTGAGTACCACCTGTTCAATCCCGACACCGTCCACAAGCTGCAGAAGGCCGTGCGCACCGGCGACTACAAGGCCTTCCAAGACTACTCCCGGTCGGTCAACGAGCAGTTCAGGCACTGGGCGACCCTGCGCGGCCTGCTCGACTTCAAGCCGGCCACCGCGATCCCGATCGAGGAGGTCGAGTCGGTCGAGTCCATCGTCAAGCGGTTCAAGACCGGCGCGATGAGCTACGGCTCCATCTCCAAGGAGGCCCACGAGGCCCTGGCCATCGCCATGAACCGCCTCGGCGGCAAGTCCAACACGGGCGAGGGTGGCGAGGATCCCGAGCGCTTCATCCCCCTGCCCAACGGCGATTCCAAGAACTCCGCGATCAAGCAAGTGGCCTCGGGCCGCTTCGGCGTGACCAATCAGTACCTGGTCAACGCCCAGGAGTTGCAGATCAAGATGGCCCAGGGTGCCAAGCCCGGCGAGGGCGGCCAGTTGCCCGGCACCAAGGTCTACCCATGGGTGGCCAAGACGCGCCACTCGACCCCGGGCGTCGGGCTCATCTCCCCGCCGCCCCACCATGACATCTACTCGATCGAGGACCTCGCCGAGCTGATCCACGACCTCAAGAACGCCAACATCCACGCCCGGATCAGCGTCAAGCTGGTCTCCGAGGTGGGCGTGGGCACCATCGCGGCCGGCGTCGCCAAGGCCCACGCCGACGTGGTGCTGATCTCGGGCTACGACGGCGGCACCGGCGCCTCGCCCCAGACCTCCATCAAGCACGCGGGCATCCCCTGGGAGCTCGGCCTGGCCGAGACGCACCAGACGCTGGTGCTCAACAACCTGCGTTCGCGCATCGTGGTCGAGACCGACGGCCAGTTGAAGACGGGGCGAGACGTGGTCATCGCCGCGCTGCTCGGAGCCGAGGAGTTCGGCTTCGCCACCGCGCCGCTGGTCGCGCTGGGCTGCATCATGATGCGGGTCTGCCACCTGAACACCTGCCCGGTCGGCGTCGCCACCCAGGATCCCGAATTGCGCAAGCGCTTCACCGGCGACCCGCAGCACGCGATCCACTTCATGCGCTTCATCGCGCAGGAGGTCCGGGAGATCATGGCCCAGCTGGGCTTCCGCTCCATCACCGAGATGGTCGGCCGCACCGACCGCCTCGAGCCGCGCCATGCCATCGAGCACTGGAAGGCCAAGGGCGTCGACTTCAGCAAGATCCTCTACCAACCCGAGGCGGGCCCCGAGGTGGGCCGCTACTGCCAGATGGTGCAGGACCATGGCATCGACAAGTCGCTCGACATCACGCAGCTGCTGCCGATCTGCCGCCCGGCGATCGAGCGCGGCGAGAAGGTCAAGGCGACCCTGCCGATCCGCAACGTCAACCGCGTGGTCGGCACGATCACCGGCAGCGAACTGACCCGCCAGCGCGGCGCCGCGGGCCTTCCGGAGGACACCATCCAGATCACCTTCCACGGGAGCGCCGGGCAGAGCTTCGGAGCCTTCATGCCCAAGGGCATGACCTTCACGCTCGAGGGCGATGCCAACGACTACTTCGGCAAGGGACTCAGCGGCGGAAAGCTCATCCTCCATCCGCCGGCGGCAAGCACCTTCGCGGCCGAGGAGAACATGATCGTCGGCAACGTGGCCCTCTATGGCGCGACGCAGGGCGAGGTGTTCATCCGCGGCATGGCGGGTGAGCGCTTCGGTGTGCGCAACTCGGGCGTCAAGGCGGTCGTCGAGGCCGTGGGCGACCACGGCTGCGAGTACATGACCGGCGGCACGGTGGTGATCCTCGGGCCGACCGGGCGCAATTTCGCGGCCGGCATGTCCGGCGGCGTGGCCTACATCTACGACGAACGGGGCGATTTCGCCACGTGCTGCAACCTTCAGATGGTCGCCCTCGAGAAGCTCGACGGCTCGGACGTGGCGGTGCTCCAGGAGATGATCCAGAACCACGCCATCAACACCAAGAGCACCCGGGCGGCCACCCTCCTCAAGGACTGGAACACCGCGCAGGCGAAGTTCGTGAAGGTGATGCCCCGCGACTACAAGCGCGTGCTCACGGCGCTGCACAAGGCCCAGTCCGAGGGCCTCACCGGCGACGACGCGCTCAACGCCGCCTTCGAAGCCAACTCCAAGGACGTCTCCCGGACCGGTGGCGGCTGAGCCTCGAACACCGTCGAAACGAACACCCGCCCATTCCACCTAGAACCAGGCCTTCAACCGACATAGAGACATGGGAAAACCGACAGGATTCCTCGAATTCGCCCGCGAACTGCCGCTCGACCGCAGCGCCATCAAACGCATCAGGGACTGGAACGAGTTCCATGAACACATGGACGAGTCGAGCCTGCGCCAGCAGGGCGCCCGTTGCATGGACTGCGGCGTGCCCTTCTGCCACAACGGCACGCTCGTCAGCGGCATGGCCAGCGGATGCCCGATCAACAACCTGATCCCGGAGTGGAACGACCTGGTCTACCGCGGGCTCTGGAAGGAGGCCCTGGACCGTCTCCACAAGACCAACAACTTCCCCGAGTTCACCGGACGCGTGTGCCCGGCGCCCTGTGAGGGCTCCTGCGTGCTCGGCATCAACGCCCCTCCGGTCACGATCAAGAATATCGAGGTCTCCATCATCGACCACGCTTGGGAAAAGGGCTGGGTCAAGCCGCAGCCCCCCAAGAAGCGCACCGGCAAGAAGGTGGCCGTGGTCGGGTCCGGCCCGGCGGGCCTCTCGGCCGCCGCCCAGCTCAACAAGGCCGGGCACTACGTCACCGTGTTCGAGCGGGCCGACCGGCCGGGCGGGCTGCTGATGTACGGCATCCCGAACATGAAGCTCGACAAGCAGAAGGTCGTGATGCGGCGCATCAAGCAGATGGAGCGCGAGGGCATCGCCTTCCGCTGCAACTCCGAGGTCGGCCGCGACATCACCTCGTCCCAGTTGATGGAGGACTTCGATGCCGTGGTGCTCTGCACCGGGGCCACGAAGCCGCGCGACCTGCCCATCGAGGGCCGTCAGGGCACGGGCATCCATTTCGCGATGGAGTTCCTCCACGCCAACACCAGGTCGCTGCTCGACAAGGCGGCGCCCCCGATCTCCGCCGCCGGCAAGGACGTGGTCATCATCGGTGGCGGCGACACGGGCACCGACTGCGTGGGCACCTCCATGCGGCACGGCTGCAAGAGCCTGGTCCAGGTGGAGATCCTGCCCAAGCCGCCCGCCGAGCGGGCCAAGGACAATCCGTGGCCCGAATGGCCCAAGACCTACAAGATGGACTACGGTCAGGAGGAGGCCGCCGCCACGTTCGGGGCCGACCCCCGCGTGTACCTCACGACGGCCAAGAAGTTCCTGACCGACAGCCAGGGGCATGTCTCCGGGGTTCATCTGGTTCAGATCCGCTGGGAGCGCAACGACAAGGGCCAGTTCACGCCGGTGGATGTCCCGGGCACCGACCGGGTCGTACCGGCCCAGCTGGTGCTCCTGGCCATGGGGTTCCTCGGGCCCGAGCAGCCGCTGCTCGAGTCCCTCGGCCTCGACCGCGATTCGCGGTCGACCATCAAGGCCGAGCACGGGCGCTTCTCGACCAGCATCCCCAAGGTGTTCGCCGCCGGCGACTGCCGACGTGGACAAAGCCTGGTGGTCTGGGCCTTCAACGAGGGCCGCGGCGCGGCGCGGGAATGCGACCGGTTCCTGATGGGAGCCACCTCGCTGCCCTGAACTCACACCGTCCCAAGGGCGGAGCCCCATCCACCGGAAGGCGAAGAGCATCCCTCTTCGCCTTTCTGATTTCATCCCCGGGCTCCTTCGTCCAAGACTCCTCCACACGATCGCCATGCCCAAGGAAGACGCCATCCGGGTCCGCGCCCAGGTCCTGAGCCCCCTCGGGGTGGCCGCCCATCGGGTGCGACTGGCCAACGGCCATCACCTCGTGGCCCACCTCCCGCTCAAGCTCCAGCCCGAGATCGGCCCGGTCCGGCCCGGCGACGTGGTGGAACTCGAGTTGTCTCCCTTCGACCTGTCCCGAGGGCGGGTGCTGGGCCGCAGCGCACCCGGGCAGGAGGGCGACGGCCGGGGCGACCCCGCCTTCCCGCCGGTCACGGCCATCCGCACGATCCCACCCGTCGCCCCGATCGGGCCGGTGGGTGTCGTCGCTCCCTGATTGCCGGGCCCCGCGGATGGGGACAGACTCCGCTAGTCATGCCCTTCCCATCCCCGCCTTGCCGGCCGCTCGGTACGCTGCTGGCGCTGCTGATCCTCCAGGCCCTCCTGCCCGCCGCGCTGGGGCAGACCGTCGCCGGGGAGACCGGATCCGGCGCGGAGCGTCTCAAGGTGGACCTGCTGGGGATTTTCGCCCATCCGGACGACGAGACCGGCGTGGCCGCCACCATCGCCCGGCTGGCCCTGGGATCGGGCCGGTCGGTCGCCCATGTGTACTGCACCCGGGGCGAAGGGGGCGGCAACATGGTGGGCACCCAATCCGGACCCGCGCTGGGCCTGCTGCGGGAGATCGAACTGCGCGACGCCCTCCGCCAACTCGGCGTACGGCAGGTGCACTTCCTGGACAAGGCGGACTTCGCGTACACCGAGAGCCTGTCGGTGACCCTCGAGCGGTGGGGCCACGAGGACACCCTCGGCCGGATGGTCCGCGTGATCCGGGCGCTGCGGCCGGAGGTGATGGTGACCATGAACCCCGCCCCCTCGCCCGGCCAGCATGGCAACCACCAGGCGGCGGGCTGGCTGGCGACCGAGGCCTTCGAGGCCGCCGCCGACCCGGGACGCTTTCCCGATCAGCTCTGGATCGAGGGCCTGTCGCCCTGGAGGACGCGCAAGCTCTTCTACGCGGGGGGCTCGGGCGACCTCAGCCTTTCCCTGCCGGTCCCGTTGACCTCCCCCTTGCCCGACGGGCGCCTGCCGGTGGCGGTGGCCGGCGAGGCGTTGTCGAACCACCGGTCACAGGCCTTCGGATCGATCGCCCGGTCGCCGTGGTTCCGCCGGACGACCAACCAGTGGTTCACGCCGGTGCTGAGCGTGCTGCCGGTGCGCCCGTCGGATGCCGACCTTTTCGAGGGCCTGCCCGTCGAGGGTGCCTGTCCCCCACGATGGGAGGGATTTCCGCCCACCGGGATGGCCGAGGATCCCGACCTCCACGTCGTGCCCCGGCCGGCCGTGGCCCGCTTCCGCGAGTTCGTCCGGACGCACCGGATCGGCCACGCCGTGCCGACGTTCCACGCCGACCTGCCGGTAGTGGCCGGACGCACGACGAGCCTGTCCCTCGTCCGGAACGCCGCCCTGGCTCGGGAGGAGGTCCGCCTCGAGGTGCCGCCGGGATGGATGGCCCGATGGGCCCGGGACCGGCAGGGTGGGCGCATCGACGTCACGGCCCCGGCCGGGGCGCGGGAGGACGCCTCCCTGGTGGCCACCGTGGCCGCGCACCGGGCATCGGTCCGTCTCCATCCGGTGCCTTGGCTCCGGGTGCCCCGGGTCGCCGCGCCGCCCTGGAACTCCCGGGACGACGACCCCGCCTGGATGGCCCTGCCCGTGACGGCCATCGGCCCGGAACTCTCCTGGCAGGGACAGGCGGACGACGCCTCGGATTGCAGCGCCGGCTTCCGGGTCGCCCACGACGGCAGGCACCTCTGGGTGGAGGTTCGGGTGCGCGACAACCGGGTGGTGTCGAACATCGAGCCGGACGACATCAAGGGCCATTGGCGCAGCGATTCGATCGAGTTGTGCCTCGATCCGTCGGCCGGCGCCGAGCACACCCTCGGCTGCTGGAAGGCCGGCATCTTTCCCTTCGACCGCACGGGCAGGGTCCGGGGCGCCCGGGATGCCGACGCCGACCCGGGGCCCCTCGAGCGGCATTCCCCCGGCACGCGCCTGCTCTCCTGGCGCACGGCTGACGGCTACGCGATCCGCGCGGCCATCCCGCTGGCGGAGACCGGCCTGAAGGGCCGTCGAGGCACGCTCGCGGGCTTCAACGTGCTGGTCTACGACGGGGACCAGGCCGACGCCCGCCCCGGCGAGAACATCAACCGCACCCGGCTGGCCTGGTCACCGCGCCCCGGGGTGCAGGGACGACCCGAGGACTGGGGACGGATCGAGCTGCAGTGACCCCCGGCCTGCAGGCCGCCCGCACCCGTGCCCAAGCCGGCCCGGGAGCCCAACCCCGCGGTTGAACGCGGATCGCTCTTGGCGCAAGGTGACGCCATGCATCCCGAGTACGTCGAACGCGTCGTCAACCTGCTGGACCCCTCGCTCAACCGGTTGCGCAACGTCTCCCAGGCCGAGGCGGTCGAGCGCGTGCTCAGCGGGGATGCCGCCCGGGTGGCCGAGATCGACGGGTCGTTCGCGCTCCTGGCCCGGGACGGGAAGACCGTGCGGATGGCCCGTTCGCTGGACCGACCGATGCGCTACTTCCTGGCCAAGCGGGCCGAGGGGCCGGCGCTGATCGTGGCCGACCGGATGGACGCCATCCTCGCGCAGCTCGTGCGCGAGGGCCTGGCCGACCAGTTCCACCCGAGTTACACGCGCATGGTGCCCGCGCACTACGTGGTGGAGATCCAGCTCATCGGCTGCCCCGATCCCGACCCGGTCTACACCCGCTACTTCAATCCCCTGCCCAACTCGTTGCCGGCCGACCTCGATGTCATCGGCCACCAATACATCGGGGCGCTGGCCGACGAGATCGGCAAGGTGCTCGGCACGATCGACCCGAAGGAACCCATCGGGGTGGCCTTCTCCGGGGGGGTCGACAGCGGGGCGGTCTTCCTTGCCACGTATTTCCAGATGCGCCGGCTCGGCATGAGCCCCTCGCGCCTCAAGGCCTTCACGCTGAACCTCGGCGACGGGCCCGACCTGGCCCAGGCCCGTGGATTCCTGGAGCCCCTGGGGCTCGGCCTGTTCCTCGAGGAGATCTCCGGCACGCCCGACGACCTCAACCCGTCCGAGACCCTGCGGGTGCTCGAGGACTACAAGCCGCTCGACGTCGAGTGCGGCTCGATGGCGCTGGCCCTGTGCCGGGGCATCCGGGCCCGGTACCCGGAGTGGCGGCACCTGCTCGACGGCGACGGGGGCGACGAGAACCTCAAGGACTACCCCATCGAGGAGAACCCGGAGCTGACCATCCGCTCGGTCGTGCACAACCTCATGCTCTACCACGAGGGCTGGGGCGTGGGCCGCATCAAGCACTCGCTGACCTACAGCGGCGGCCTGAGCCGTGGCTACGTGCGGACCTATGCGCCGGCCCGCCGGCACGGTTTCGAGGGCCACAGCCCGCTGATGAGCCGCGGGGTCATGGCCGTCAGCGAGGCGATCCCCTTCATCGAGTTGACCCGCTACGACGTGCCGACCCTCTACTCGCTCAAGGGCGAGGTGGTCCGTCGCGGCATGAAGCAGGTCTTCGGGGTCGACATGCCCGTCTTCGAGAAGCGCCGCTTCCAGCACGGGGCCATCTCCAGGGAGACCCTCCGCCAACGCCTGCCGGCGCAGGAGGCCCGCTACCGGCGGGAGTTCCTGGCGATGTATTCCTGACGCCATCGATCCTCGCGGGCTCGAGGGACTGGCGGAGGTCCGCGACGGGCACCCGACCACCGGTGTCTACCCCGGGCCTTGGTCCGCAAGGCGCGCGCGCCACCCGGAGGGATCAGAACCGGCGCAGCCTGCCCCCGGGTCCGACCACCCAGAACGCCTTCCCCCCGAGGAGGTCGTCATCCACCACCAGTTGGCGAATGCCCGCGGCCTCCAATTCGCCCACCTGGGCCGGGGTCGTGCCCGGATCGAGCGCCGGCTCGAACAGGAAGGTCTCGGTGAAGTTGTGGTGGCCGGGCGAGTAGGTCTGGGAGGCGGCGCTGCGCAGCACCAGGGGCTCCCGGGTCAGGCCGGTGATGCGGGTCTCGACGAAGCCAAGATTGGGCGCGGTGTAGCCGGCCGTCGGCCCCCGGGGCTCGGGCGGCCACAGGAACCGGGTGTCGATGGCCAGTCCACCGGGATGGGTGAGCGTGCGGGTCTGGGGAAGCACGCCCGGGCCCGGCGGGCGCAGCGGCACGAGCAGGACCGTCTCGTTGGTTGCCGTGCCAGGACCTTCCCAGGTCAGCTCAGGCTGAGGCGTGGCATACGTCGCCTCCAGCCGGAGCGATCCGTCCAGCAAGGTGACCCACGCCGAGTCGGGCGGGCGGGCCGAGCGCCGCCAGTCGATCACCAGGGCAAGGGTGCGACGCTGGTCTCCGGACCCCGCCACCCAGACATCGCGGGTCCGGTCCTCGGACACCGAATGGACGAACCCGGGCCAGCCTGTGAAGCCGTTGGTCAGGAACCAGCCGCTCCCCAGGTGCGAGGCATCCCAGGCAGCTGCGGCAAAGGGCGGCGAGGCCAGCCCGGCGGCGGTCAACCTCCGGGCCTCGGTCACCAGACGAAGTCGGCACTTGAGCCGGTGTTTGGCGAAGACGCTCGAAAACTCGCCCTCCTGCACCACGAACGTCCCGTCCGTGGGCATCAGGAAGGTGGTTACCGGCGGAGCCGGCGCGTCGGCCAGCGGCAGCGGCCGGACCTGCTTCAGTTCGAGGCGACCGGGCCGCACCCGCTTGTACTCGAAGTCGAGGGCGAAGCGTTTGCGGGCGGGATTCCGGCGCGCGTACTCCTTGGCCACCGATTCGAGCAGGCCGACGAGCCGGCGATAATCGCCCTCCCACGGCATCACCTGGCCACCGACCGGCACCCGCGACGACGACTGGCGCAGGGCCAGCGCCATCGAGCCCCAGGACTGGTAGAAGTCGACGACCTCCGGCCGGGTGGCCCCATCCGGGTTGGTCACCGACTCGGCCCCGAGCTGGGTGACCAGCTTGCCGTCGAAGGACACGCTGCCGAACGAGGCATCCCAGGTGACGGTGGCCACCCCGTTGGCCATCTCGATCTCGTCGGGAACGGAGTGATGCACCAGCAACGCCATGCCGACCTCGGACTCCACCACGCCGCGGCGCCAGCGCTCGAGGAAGGCGTTGTCGTTGTAGAAGCTGGCGTAGACGCGCTGGATGGCCCGGAAGACCCCGCGCTCCTCCGGCTCGGACGGGTCGCAGCCGCAGGGACCGCTGGCGTCTGCATCGAGGTCGTCGGAGAGACAGCCGCTGAAGCTGTCGTACAGTCCCGCCCCGGTGAACTCCTCACCGTCTTCGACATTGGTCGAGCTGCGGAAGCGCAGCTTCCGCCGGGGATCGAAACCGGCGTTCGCCAAGGCCCCGAGGATCGCCGCCTGCTGCGCCGGAGAAAATCGCGCCTCCCGGGTGATCGTCCGGCGGATGACCTCCAGCCGCGGGGCGAGGCCCGGGATCTCGGCGTTCCGGTCGAGTCCGGACAACTGGACGTCGATCTCGGTCCGGAGGGTCCGACCCGAAGGCAGGGTCTGGGAAAGGAACTGCTCCCACAGGTCGAAGGTCAGGGCGATGGCCGGCTGCGAATTCGACGGCACGGCCACCCGCAGCAGTCCGTAGTGGGCCGCCTTGCCGCCGACCCAGCGGACGTCGCCCGGGGACAGCGGCACGAGGTTGGTGATCGAGCCCAGGAGCTGCCGGGGCACATAGGACAGTGGCCGGGGCCGCTTCAGGGCCAGCAACTCCTCCCGAAGGGTCCCGGTCAGGCCGGGGCCCAGGTCGAGCACGGTGGCGGTGGTGCCGAAGCCCCGCTGGGTGCGCAGGGCGATCTCGCGGCCGGCGAGCCCGCGCAACCGTTCCCGCTCGGCGGCGTCGGCGAACCACACGAAGGGAATGCCGTCGCCCTGGGCCAGCAACGCGACATGCGAATTCGGCGTCGAGGGGCTCAAGGTGAGGATGCCGGCCAAAGGCGGCAGTTCGGCGGGCACCCGATCGGTCAGCAGGATGTCGGTCGAGCGGAGCCTCCCGTCGGCCCGGGCCGCGGGAATCTCGGCCGCGGGCACCCAGGCCAGCCTGCCGACGGCCCAGCCCTCGGAGTACACCGCATCCTGCGAGAGCCACCGCTCGACCGATCCGACCGGGAAGCCGGCGGCGGCGAACACCTCGCGGTCCGCCTCGGCGGCGGCGGCCTGCTCCGGGGTCGGCAGGTACCAGGCTTGGGTGCCTACCGGCACCCGGACCGCCGCCCGGACCAACCGCAGCCACTGCAGCACCTCATCCCGGGGCCACGGCTGCAGGCCCACGATCTGGATGCCATATTCGGGGCGACCATCCCCGGGGACCAGCACCGCTCCAAGGACGGCCTGATGGTTGGACGGATACAGGGTCCGCAGGTCGAACTCCGCCCGCCCCATGCCGAGGAAGGGCTTCAAACGCACCCGGGCATAGTCGTGGTGGAAGGCATACCGCTGCGAATCCTGGAACCAGACCCGGGTGGGATCCTCGCGAAGCACCGTGAACTTGGCCCAATGGATGGGGGTCTCGAACAACCCGGCCATCGGACGAACCAGGAAGGGATCCGCCTCGGCCCGCAACTGGTTGCGGCCGTCGTCGGCCGAGGTCCTCGGACGCGTGGCGACCCGATAGAACCGGGCCTTCCGGGAGGGGGTGGTCGGATCGCTGAACTCGAAGGACCCGCCGTGGAAGACGCCCGCCTCGGACCAGGCTCGAAGGTCATCCGAGGCCTGGAGGGTCTGCACCCGGTTGGTGGCGTCCGAGGACCGCAGCCGCAGCCAGCCCATCGCGTCCGGGCCCGGCACCTCGAGCGGTCCGGCCCATGCCGTGCCCAGAACCAGCAGCAGAGCGGACAGGAGCGACCCCCAGACGGGCGCGATGGCCCGGGACCGGGCGCCTTGGGCCGGAACGAGGCGGGACGGGACGGGTGGCAGCGACGGCATCATGGGAGGGTGGAGTGGGCTGGACCCGGGATCCAGCCGGATGGGAATCCGCCACGCCCCGGGTTTTGGATGCAGGAAATCCAACGGACTCCGCACCGGCTCCTCCCCGTCCCGACCCGTGCCCCGGTGCCGGGGCGGCGCGCAGGCAGGGCGGCGGGATGAGTCCGGTCGGACAGGGTTCGGATCCATGGACCCTTCCGGTCCGCGCTCTCGGGGAAAGCGCCCATCCCCCAGCGTGTCTGGATCTTCCCGACCGCTTCCCGCCTCACCCCACCAGGATCGCTTGATGCATCCGCGACGACGCCGAGGAGGAGCACGCTGGATTCGGGTCGCCGTTCCGGGCCATCTTCCGGGCACACGCTATGGGAGCCATTCAATTCGGGACCGACGGTTGGCGGGCGGTCATCGCCGAGGACTTCACCTTCGCCAACCTCGACCGCGTCGCCCAGGCGACCGCCGACCACTGGCGCGCCGCACCGCCGGAGGGCGTGCGGGCCGACCGCGCCGTGGTGGGCTACGACCGGCGCTTCCTGTCCGACCAGTTCGCCGCGCGCGTGGCCGAGGTGCTGGCCGGGAACGGCTTCCGGGTGACGCTGACCGACCGGCCCACGCCCACGCCGAGCGTGTCCTTCGAGGTGAAGCGCCAGAAGGCCGTCGGCGGCGTCATGCTCACGGCCAGCCACAACCCGGCCGCGTTCAACGGCTTCAAGCTCAAGGCGTGGTATGGCGGCTCGGCCGAGCCGTCGATGTGCAAGGCCGTCGAGGCCCTGCTCGACCGCCATCCGGTCCGGGCGACCCCGATGGCCGCGGCGCTCAAGGCCCGCCAGGTGACCGTGCAGGACATCCGGGGCGCGCACTACGCGGCGCTCAAGACGCTGGTCGACTTCCCCCTCATCGCCGCCTCGGGCCTGAAGTTCGCCCACGAGGCGCTGCATGGCGTGGGGGCCGGCTGCTTCGACGAACTGCTCGCCGGGACCAGCTGCCGGGTGACCACGATCAACGCCGAGCACAACCCTGGCTTCGCCGGCATCAACCCGGAGCCCATCGCCCGGAACTACATCCGCTCGATCCCCTTCCTCAAGAAGCACCCGCACGACCTCTGCCTGGTCACCGACGGCGACGCCGACCGGGTGGGCGGCCTGATGGGCGACGGATCACCGCTCACCACCCATCAGATCATCTGCCTGCTGCTGCGCCATTACGTGAAGAACCGCCGGATGACCGGACGGGTGGTGAAGGCGCTGACCACGACCTCGATGGTGGACCGCATGTGCGCCCGGTACGGCCTGGAGTTGGTCGAGACGGGCGTGGGCTTCAAGTACATCGCCAGCGAGATCCTCAAGGGCGGCGTGCTGCTGGGCTTCGAGGAAAGCGGGGGCATCGGCTTCCCGGGCCACATCCCGGAGCGCGACGGCATCGCCGCCGGTCTGGTGCTCCTGGAGATGCTGGCCATGGAACGCAAGCCCCTGAAGGTGCTGTTGCGGGAGCTGGAGAAGGACTTCGGCACGCACCGCTACGCCCGCATCGACACCACCTTCCCGCTGGAGAAGCGGGCGGCGCTGATGGCCTTCTGCGCGGAGCGTCCGCCGGCCCGCCTGCTGAAGTCCAAGCTCGCCACGGTGAAGGCCTACGACGGCGTGAAGTTCATCGCCGAGGACGGCTCGTGGCTCATGCTGCGGGGTTCGGGCACCGAACCCATCCTGCGCATCTACGCCGAGGCCCGCTCCGACGCCGACGCCCAGGCGCTGCTGCAGCTGGGCGTCCGGTTGACCCGGAAGGTCTGAGGCGCCCGACCGCCAACCCGACCGCCGGCACCAGCGTCCTCCCAGCCGCCCCGCGCCGACCCACCGGAGTTCCCGACGCCGACGGTTCGGCTCCGGGACCGGTCTTGGCTCAGTAGGCCGCCGCGGCGGCCGCATGGCCCGTCACGATGGCCACGCCGGCGCTGGTGCCCAGGCGGTTGGCCCCGGCCTCCAGCATGGCCAGCGCGGTGGCGGTGTCGCGGATGCCCCCGCTGGCCTTGACGCCCAGCGACGGGCCGACGGCCTGACGCATGAGTCGGAGGTCCTCCACGGTGGCCCCTCCGGAGCCGAAGCCCGTGGAGGTCTTCACGAACCTCGCCCCGGCCTCGACGGCGAGCGAACAGGCGCGGAGCTTCTCGTCGTCGGTGAGCAGGCAGGTCTCGAGGATCACCTTCACCCAGATGCCCTGGGCCGCCTCCACGACATCGCGGATCTCGCGGAACACGGCCCGGTCGTCGCCGTCCTTGAGCCGGCCGATGTTCAGGACCATGTCGATCTCCTGGGCCCCGAGGTCGATGGCCACCTCGGTCTCGTAGCGCTTGGCGTCGCCATCCATGGCACCCAGGGGGAATCCCACCACCGCCGCCACCTGGACCTCGGAGCCCTCGAGCAGCGCCGCCGCCTGGGCCACCCGGCTGCCGTGGACGCAGACGCTCCAGAACCGGTGCTCCAGCGCCTCGGCGCAAAGCCGGGCGATGTCGGCGGCGCGGGCCTCGGGCTTGAGGAGCGTGTGGTCGATGTGGCGGGCCAGGTCGCGGGGACTCCAGTGCATGGCGACAATCTCCGGGTCCACCGGCCTGCGTTCAAGCCTCGGAAACGCGGGGTGGAGCCGCACCGCCGGCCACCCGGCGAGCCTGTCCCTCGGCGCCGACCCAAGACAAACCCAAAGAAGCCTCTCCCCTCATTGGAGCCTGTCCCCTTCCCGGCGATGCCTCCGGCCGGACGCACCCGCAAAAAGGCCGGCCCCTTCACGAGGCCGGCCTTGTCGAAATGCGGACCGGACGAGCGGCCCGGAACACCTCAGAACTTCTTGCTCAGCTCGAGGTAGTAGAAGCGGCCGCGGAGGTCGGCGAACTGGCGGTCGACATTGCTCTCGAAGGCCGAGAAGATGGCCGGCGGGCGCTCGTCGAAGAGGTTGTTGATGCCGAAGCTCAGGTCGGCCTCCACCTTCGGGATGGTGTAGCGGGTGCGCAGGTCGATGGTGTTGTAGTCGCGGCCGGCACGGATGTCCGGAGGATTGCCTTGGATGGTCTCGTAGTTCTGACCGCTCTGGTCTTCACGATAGCCCGAAGTGTAGTTCCAGGCGATGGCGGCGTAGTAGCGCTCGAACTCCCAGGCGACCGATGCCGTGGCACGGTATTCGGGGAATCCAAGGTCGCCCATGGCAGCGCCCGAGGCCCAGAAACCTCCGAGGTAGTCGATCGCGGGCGACCCGGGGAAGTTCTCCATGCTCATGGACAGCACCTTGGTGGCGTTGCCCGCGAGGAAGAACTTGCCGAACGAGGTCTCGATCTCCTGGGTCATGGACAGGTCCAGACCGTCGGTCGAACGCACACCCGTGTTGATCGGGCCCACGTTGCGGATCTGGTCGATGTCACCCGTGGTCGGGTCGATCGCGACCTGAGCGCCCAGCGGGTTGGCCGCGCTCGGGGTCGCCGTGGCGCTGTAGGGATTCTTGGCGTTGCCCGCCCCGCCATTGAGCGCCCACTGGTTGACGATGTACTGCTCGCTGGCGAACGGGATGCCCGTCTGGGTGATCTTGTAATAGTCCAGACCCACGGTGAATCCCTTGAGGAAGTTCGGGGAGAACTTGGCACCGATCAGGTACGTGTCGGCCTCCTCGGGGCGCAGGTTCGGGTTGTTGACCGCCAGCACACCGTTTTGCGGCTGCGTGCGGATCTGGGTGATCGGGTTGTAGACCTCGGGGAAGTCCTGACCGCCGGCCGGGCGGTAGATCGAGGCGAGGGACGGGGCGATGAAGCCCTGACCCCACGACCCGCGGATGACCACCTGCTTCTCGATGGGCTGCCAGCGGAAATTCACGCGGGGCTTCGCTCCGGTGTCACCCACGTCGGAAAACTCCTCGTAGCGCACGGCTGTGCCGACCGTGAACGAATCCATGCCGGTGAACTTTAGGTCGTTGCCGAAGATCGGCACCTGCACCTCGCCGTACACGGCGTCGGTCTGCCGACCGGCGGCCCACTTGACGGCGGTGTTGAACGGCGCCACCGACCCGTTCTGGAGGGCAAAGTCGGGCGCGATGTCGAGCGAGTCACGCCGGGTCTGGGCGCCAAGCGACGCCTGGATCGCGCCACCGGGCAGGTCGAACACTTCGCCACGAACCAGTCCATCGAACTGCTGGGTGATGTAGGCATTTTCCTGGGTGGCCGAACCCTTGAAGGAATTCAGCACGCCAGACCCGTTGACGGCCGAGGTCCCATTGATCGGCGTGTAGCCGAAGGGATTGAACGCCGTGGCGGCCGCCACAGAATCCAAGGCCGTCTGGTACTTGCTGGTCAGGACACCGCCGGTGATCACCGTGTCGTTCTGCGTCCGGTCATACAGGAAGGCCGTCTCCCAGTTCCAGGTGGTCTCCCCGATGCGGCCGCGCAGGCCGGCCACCGTGTGGATGCTCTGGTACAGGTCGTTGTACACCCGCGGACCATTCTCGACCGGCCGGTAGGTGATGTTGAACTTGTCGGTCGCCGGAGTACCCGGGAACACCTGCTGCCACCAGTAGTTGCCCGAGGACATGGTGTAGCCGCCGAGCGGGCCCGGGGCCAGCGTGTAGGACGACTTGTTGCTCATGTAGTAGGCGTCGGCGAACGCCTCGAGGTGCTCGCCGAAGAGCTGGTGGGCCACTGAGGTGTTGAAACCGTAACGGTCATGCGGGCGGTAGGCCGTCGTGTAGTAGCCGTACGGGAAGCCGGCACTGGTGCCCGGGACGAGGCTCTCGTTGCCGCCGTAGCGCAGCTGGGCGTCGGCCGGCAAGATCGCGCGGAGCGCCGCCTCGGCCGCCGTGCGGGCAGCGGTCACCTGGGAGGCGGCCGTGGCCTTGGAGGTGTCGACGAAGGCACTGGGATCGAAGGAGTTGCCCGCGACGACGATCGGGAACTGGAGCCCACCGACGGTGACCGACGCTGGCACCGGGCCGGTGAATTTCGGAACCTGCGACGCGTTGGTCAGGCCGCGGGTGTTCTTGAACGCGGGGGTCCAGCGCAGAGCGATGCCGTTGGCCACGTTGATGCTGTTGCCCGAGGCGTCCGTCACCGAATGGGTGCCGAAGCTGCGGCGGTTGAAGAAGAGGCCGGGGTTTGAGGTGCCCGACACGTTGCTGCCGGCCGGGAAACTGCGTTCGCGGTCGATGCTCAAGAGATCGTTGGCCGAATTGTACTCGGCGGAGAAAAACGCACGGGTCTTCTCGTTGGACGTCCCGAAGTTGACCTGGAACCGGCGCTGCGAGATGTCCTTGTCCATCGTGTTGCCGTAGAACGCGCGGAACTCGGTGCCCTGGAAGTTCTTCTTGAGCTTGATGTTCACCACGCCCGCGACCGCATCGGTGCCGTAGATCGCGCCCGCGCCGTCATTGAGCACCTCGATGCTTTCGATGGCGGCCTGCGGAATCATGTTGAGGTCGGAGGTCGAGGTCCGACGTCCGTCGACCAGCAGCAGGGTGGCGTTGCCCGGCAGACCGCGCAGGCCCACGAAGGACTGGCCGGACCCGCCGTTGCCGAAGCCTTCGTTGGAGTTTCCAGTGCCGCCCATCTGGGGCAGCTTCAGGCGGAACACGTCGCTCAGGTTGACGAAACCGCCATTGACCGGCGAGGCCATGTCGATGGCGGTGACGGACAACGACCCCTCCGCCTCGGCGCCGGTGAGCAGCGATCCGGTGATGACCGTTGACTCGAGGGATTTCGTCTCCGAAGACGCGTCCTGGGCCCAAAGTGCAGGTACCTGGATCAACTGGGACCCGAGCCCGACGGTGATGGCGCTCCGGAGCATTGTACCCCGGAAGTGGCGATAGATTTGGTTCGACATAGGTTGGTGGTTTGAAACCCCCCCCTTCGACAAGGGTTGACGAAAGGAGGACAGACCCCGACAAAAATCATCAAACGCCGGCAATGCAAGCGTTTTCCTTGCGATTTTCTTGCGGGGAAGGGGTTTTTTGCCGGGTTGAGGGGCACCAACGGGCAACCGTGGGCTCTGGCGCACGGCCAAGGGGTCCTATGGCCTCCTTTCAGCAGGCATCCTGCCGAAGGCCGCAGGGGAATGGCCGCCAAAAATTCCGAGGGGCCGGAACCGGCGGCCGTTGACAGGTTTCCGGGCACCGACCTAGTGTCCGCGCGAACAACTTTCTCACATGTACCGCGTCGCCCTCATCCTGGCCATTCTGGCCGCCATCGGCAGCCTTGCGCTGAGCTTCACCGTCACCAAGCCGAAGATCGAGGGGCTCATCCAGGAGCGTGACGGGCTCCAGTCCAACCTGACGGCCTCCGAGGCGGCCAAGGCCGAGGCCGAGAAGAAGGCCAAGGCGGCCACCGCGAGCGCCGAGAAGAAGACGGCCGAACTGGCGACCGCCCAGAAGGAACTCGAGGCGGCCACCGAGACGGCCAAGACCCAGCGTGCCCGCGCCGACAAGTACTTCGCCGACTACAACAAGACGCTCGCCGAAAAGAACTCCGCGCAGGAGCAGCTCGCCCAGTGGAGCGGCACGGGCATGAAGCCCGACCAGATCCTGGCCATGAAGGCTGACCTCAAGGCCGCGAAGGAGCTGACCGGCGTGCTCGCCGACGAGAAGTCCATCCTGCAGCGCAACGTGGCGTCGCTGAAGAACAAGCTCTCCAAGTACGAGGACGAGAACCGCGTCGTGGCCATGCCCGGCCTCAAGGGCGCGGTGGTGGCCGTGGATCCCAAGTGGGAGTTCGTGATCCTCAACGTCGGTTCCCAGCAGGGCGCCCTTGAGGGCGGCCTCCTGATGGTGCGCCGGGGCGACAAGCTCGTCGGCAAGGTCAAGATCGTCTCGGTGGAGTCCAACCGCAGCGTGGCCAACGTGCTGCCGGCGTGGAAACAGGGCGATGTGGCGGTTGCGGCGGGTGACCAGGTGCTTTACTGATCGTCCATGAATTCCTGGTCGCCCCGCCTCAAGGCCCCGCTCCTCGTCGGCATGATCGTCTGGGCACTCTCCGGTTGCCGGACCGAGGACGAGCTGATCGGCCGCCCCTGGAACACGCCCAAGTCGTGGGAGACCGGCCTCCCGGCGGCCATGACCGAGGGCCGTTGACCACACCGTCCAAACTTCCGGCGGTTCAACCCCCGGCGACGCCATTGGGCACGGTCCACTTCCTGACGATGCGGCTCCGAAGGCACCGCTCCCCTGCGACCCGCCTGCCACCGACCCGCCCCCAGACAGGCACCACCGGCCGAGGCACCGCCGGCCGAAGCACCGCCGCCCGCTACCCTGCCCAGGCCCCGTCCCGAAGCGCCTGCCCGAACACGGTTCGCGCGCGCATCGCAGGATCATTTGGATCACTTTCCCGCAGGATCATTTCCCTTGACCCGGCACAGGGCGTCCACCCACGTTGAGGGGTCGGCACCACGGAATCTCCCATGCTAGCCCAGATCAAAGGTCTCTTCTCGAACGATATCGGGATCGACCTGGGAACCGCCAACTCCCTCGTCTACGTCAGGGACCAGGGCATCGTCCTACGCGAACCCTCCGTCGTCGCGATCCAGGCAGGCACCACCAACGTGCTGGCGGTCGGCGAGGAGGCCAAGCGGATGCTGGGGCGCACCCCCGGCAACATCGTGGCCATCCGGCCGATGAAGGACGGCGTCATCGCCGACTTCGAGATCACCGAGGCGATGCTGAGGCACTTCATCCAGAAGGTGCACCACCGCAAGCTCATCATGCCGCGGGTGGTCGTCGCCGTTCCCTCCGGCATCACCGAGGTCGAGAAGCGGGCCGTGAAGGATTCGGCCACCCACGCTGGCGCCCGCGAGGTGTACCTCATCGAGCAACCCATGGCCTCGGCCATCGGGGTGGGCCTGCCCGTGCATGAGCCGTCGGGCAACATGATCGTCGACATCGGCGGTGGCACCTGCGAGATCGCGATCATCTCGCTGGCGGGCATCGTCTTCAGCCGCAGCGTCCGCGTGGGCGGCGACGAGTTCGACGAGACGATCGTCGCGCACATGAAGCGCGCGCACAATTTAATGATCGGCGAACGTACCGCCGAGGAGATCAAGATCCGTGTCGGGTCGGCGTTTCCGCTGGACCAGGAACTGACCATGGAGGTGAAGGGCCGCGACCTGAGCGCGGGCCTGCCCAAGACGGTCGTCATCCGGTCCGAAGAAATCAGGGCCGCCCTGCAAGAACCGCTCTCGAGCATTTTGGAGTCCGTCCGCATCACGCTGGAACGGTGCCCGCCGGAGTTGTCCGCCGACCTGGTGGACCGGGGCATCATGATGGCCGGAGGTGGCGCGCTGTTGCGCAACATCGACCGGCTGGTCGCGCAGGAGACTGGCTTGCCGGTCCACATCGCCGACGATCCGCTCAGCGCCGTGGCCACCGGCACCGGCCGCGTGCTGCAGGAACTCTCCTTCCTCCGCAGAGTCGCTTCCTCCACGTCGACCTGAACTCCCCGGGGTGCGTTCGTCCGACACTCGGAACGAACGTGCTGAAGCGCACCCATCATCTGGCGATCCTCGGCGTGGGACTCCTCACGCTGGGCCTGCTTAATCTGCCTGAGCCCCTCGAGGCCCGCGTCAAGTCGGCCATCGGTGCGGCCTTCCTGCCGCTCTTCGGCCTCCGGGCCGCGGCCAACTCGGTGGTCGACCGGGCCGCCTACCAGGCGCTGCCGCGCTCGACCCTCGTTGACAACCTGCTCCGCCTGGAGCGCGAGAACGCCGAACTCCGCGCGGCCGCGCTGCAGGCGACCGACCTGCTGGCCGAGAACCAGCGCCTGCGGGCGGCCATCGGAGCGGCCCCGCGTGGGCCCTGGAGACCCCGCCTGGCCCGGGTGGTGGGCCGTGAACCCACGACCTGGTGGCGCACCCTGCAGATCAACCTCGGCTCGCGCGACGGACTTGCCGCCGACCAGGTGGTCGTCAGCGGGACCGGCCTCGTGGGCCGGGTCAGCCAGGCCGGGCTCACCCATTCCCGCGTGGCCCTGGTGGGGGATGCCGAGTGCGGGGTGTCGGTCGTCGTCCACGAGACCCGGGACCTCGGCATCATCAAGCCGGGCCAGACCCTGTCGGGCGACGGCGGGCTGGTGGAACTGACCCTCATGCAGAACTGCCCGGCCATCATGGCCGGCCAGACCGTCACGACCAGCGGGTTGGGCGGGGTCTTCCCGGCGGGTCTCCCGGTCGGGACCATCGTCGACACGCGCAACGACGCCGGCAACGTGTTCACCACGGCGCGGGTCCGGCTCACGGCCCAACTGAACCGCCTCGAGGAGGTCTGGGTGCTGCAACCATGAACCGCTCCACCCTGCTCTTCCTGGCGCTGGCGGTCTGGCTCTCGGCCTTCGCCCAGACCCAATTCGCCGCCCTTCGGGAATGGATGTCCGTGCCCGTCGCGCTCGGGCCCTCGCTGGTCTGCTACGCCGCGCTCACCCAGGGCCCCGGAGCGGCGTTCGGCCTGGCCCTGCTCGGCGGGCTGCTTTCCGATGCGCTGTCGAGCGCCCCCCTCGGCTCCGGGATCCCGGGCCCGTTCCTGCTGGCCCTCACGCTGCACCTCCAACGCCACCTCATCCTGCGCGACCAGCGCTTCGCCCAGTTCTGGATCGGCCTCGGCGCCGGCGTGGGCGTGCCGCTCCTGACGCTGGCCACCCTGGCCCTGACACGGGCCGAACCGGTGACCGGGGCCTTCACGGTGCTGCAGCTCCTCGGGCTGGGCCTGGTCAACGGCCTGGCCTGCCCCGCGGTGTTCGCGCTCTTCGACCTCCTCCACCGGGCCTTCGACTACCGCCCGCTGGCCTCCACCAGCTTCCGCCCCGACCGCGAGACGGTCCGGGGCCGGCAGTTCCGCCCCCGCTGAGACATGCTCGTCTTCGACCAGTTCAACCAGGCCGAGCGCCCGCTGCGATGGATCGCGGCGGTGGTGGCGGGCGGCCTGCTGCTGCTGCTGGCCGGCCTGCTCAAGGTGCAGATCCTCGGGCATCGTCGCTTCGAGCAGTCCCTGCAGACCCAGAGCTTCCAGTCGGTGCGCGTGCCGGCCCTGCGGGGGCGAATCCTCGACCGGGACGGGCGGGAACTCGTGGGCAACGCCCCGAGGTATCGTCTGGACGTCTATCTCGAGGCCCTGAGCCGGGACTTCGGACGGGAACACGGCCGGCTCCGCCGGGAGATCCTGGCCGCGCGGGGCGGCACCAACACGCCCACGCCCGGTTTCTGGGCCCGGGTCGTGGGCAAGTTCCGCCGTGAGCCGCCGCGCCTGCTGATCCGGCCGGAGGAGAACGCCCTGCTCTGGCGCCAGGCCCGCTACCAGGTCGTGAGCAACGTCGTGGCCCGGGTGGCCGCGAAGGTCGGCCTGCCGCTGACCCTCACCGAGTCCGAGCTGCACCGGCACTGGGCCAACTCCCGGGCGCTGCCGCTGGCGGTCCTCCGGAAGCTGACACCGCAGCAGGTGGCCCTGCTGACGGAGCAGTCGTGGTCCATCCACGGGGTCAGCGTCGAGCTGCAGGCCACGCGCCACTACCCGCACGGGGCGCTGGCGGCCCACGCGCTGGGCTACCTCGTGCGGGCCGACGACTTCACGGACGACGAGGGGGATTCGTTCGACTACCGCCTCCGGGATTACCGGGGCGCGGCCGGCCTGGAGGCCGCCTTCGACGCAGCCCTCCGGGGCACCTCCGGCTCGAAGAGCCTCCTGGTCAACAGCTACGGCTACCGCGTGGGCGAGACGGTCACCTCGCCGCCGGTGCCCGGACAGAACCTCGTCACGACGCTCGACCTCGGGGTCCAGAAGGCCGCCGAGGCGGCCCTGGCGGCCGTGAGCGGCGAGGAGCGCGGAGCGGTGGTGGTGCTGGACGTGCGGAACGGCGACGTGCTGGCGATGGCCAGCGCCCCGAGCTTCGACCCGGGCGAATGGATCGACGGCATCACCCGCGCGCGCTGGACCGACTTCTATGACGTGCCCAAGCGCACGCCGCTCATGAACCGGGTGACCGACGGGGCCTACTCCCCGGGATCCACCTTCAAGATCGTCACCGCGCTGGCGGCACTCGAGAACGGGCTCGATCCCGACCGGGTGATGGTGGTCGAACCCAACCCCGCCAAGCCCGGCAAGGGGCTGTTCCAGCGCGGCAACATCCGCATCGAGGACCTCGCGCCACCGGGGCCCTACGACTTCCGTCGCGCCTTCATCCGCTCCTCCAACGCCTACTTCATCGAGCAGGGCCTCGAGGCCGGGTACGAGCGGTTGCTGTCGACGGCCCACCGGTTCCACTTCGGCGAGCAGACGCGCATCCAGTTCCGGGCAAGCGAGGAGCGCTCCGGGTGGATGCCCGAGCCCGCCGAGGCGCGGTCCGGGCGCTGGCCCCTGGGCCGGCTGGCGAACTTCAGCATCGGCCAGGAGGTCACCGTCACCCCGCTGCAACTGGCCGTGATGGTCGCCGCCGTCGCCAACGGGGGCACGGTCCACTACCCGCGCCTGGTGGACCGCCTCGAGTCGGGGGATCCCCTGAGCGACGAGACGGCGTACGCCGTGCGGCCCGGACAGGTGCGCAGCCGGCTCGAGGCGCGGCCCGAGCACCTCGCCCGCATCCGGGCCGCCATGCGCGACGACGTGCTGGACCCCGAGGGCACGGGCACCTCGGCCCGGGTCGCCGACTACGCCGTGTGCGGCAAGACGGGCACCGCCGAGATCAAGGGCAACGGGATCAAGGACAAGGTCACGTGGTTCGCCAGCTTCGCGCCCTTCGAGTCCCCGAGGTACGCGGTGGTGGTGATGGTCGAGAGCGGCGCCTCCGGGGGGCGCACCTGCGGGCCCGTGGCCCGGGCCATCCACGAGCACCTGCGCACCCGCGACGCCGGAACCCCGCGTCCCATCGCCGCCATCCCATGAACGGCTCCCTCCTCCAGACCCGCCGGACCGAGGGCCACATCCTCTGGCCCCTTTGGCTCTCGGTGCTCGGCCTGATGGTCGTGAGCGCGATGTTCATCTTCAGCACCACCGGCGGGCCGGAGATCTCGCGCGACGTGCCCTGGTACCTCTGGACCGCCAGCCGCCAGGTGGCGGCCTTCGGCGTCGGTCTGGTGGCCGTGGCTGTCCTGATGCTGGTGGACTACAGCCGGCTGGCCCGCTGGTCCATGGTGGCCTATTGGCTCTCGGTCGTCCTGCTGGTGGTGGTGCACATCATGGGCACCTCGCGCAACGGCGCCAGGCGCTGGCTGGACCTCGGACCGATCCAGTTCCAGCCCAGCGAACTGGCCAAGCTGGCGTTCCTGTTCGCCATCGCCAACTTCCTGGCGCGCCCGGCGTCCGAACTTCGTTCCCCCGGCGTCTTCCTCCGGTCCCTCGGGCTCACGCTGTTGCCCCTGCTGCTCATCCTCAAGCAGCCTGACCTCGGGTCGTCGCTGGTGTTCCTTCCCATCGCGCTGGTGATGATGGCGGTGGCCGGGGTGCCGACCCGGTTCCTCGTGCGGCTGGTCGGCGGCGCGGCGGTGTTGGGGAGCCTCATCGTGGCCGACATCCTCTTCGCGCCCGAGAGCTGGCGGCTCATCCGGCTGCAGGAGTACCAGCGGGAACGCCTCCTGGTCTATTTCGACGCCGACTTCGCGTCCCGCTCGGCGACGCCCGAGCAGCGCCAGCGGGCCGCCCAGCGCAAGCGCCAGATGTCCTGGAACGTCGAGCAGGCGCTCATCTCGGTCGGCTCCGGGGGGCTCACCGGCAAGGGCTGGCGCGAGGGGACCCAGCACCGGCTGGGGTACCTGCCCCGGCTCGGGGCCCACAACGACTTCATCTTCTCGGTCATCGCCGAGGAGCGGGGCTTCCTCGGGAGCCTCGCGGTGATCGTCCTCTATGGCATCATCCTCTTCAGCGGCATCAAGACCGCCGGGGAGGCCCGCGACCGCCTCGGGCGGCTGCTGGCCGTCGGGGTCGTCACCCTCCTCTTCATCCACATCTTCGTGAACATCGGCATGAACATCAAATTGATGCCGGTCACGGGCATCCCGCTGCCCCTGCTGAGTGCAGGCGGAACCTCAGTGCTCTGCTCGCTGATCGCGGTCGGCGTTCTCCAGAACATCCACCTGTACCGGAAACGGTACTAGCCAACGAATCGCACCATCATGAGTCAACAGACATTCAAACGGGGCAAGGGGCCGATGCGCTTCAAGCCCACCCGCGGCATCGGGACTCCCAACCCCAGCCGCTCCGCAACCACCGCCCGCATGGAGGCCATCGGCGAGAAGGCCGCCGAGGAGCGCGTCTTCGACATCCGACGCCACGAGTCGGAGATCCGCCAGGCCGAGAACCGGGCGGCCGGACTGCCCGAGGACGCCGTCGACGCGCCGGAGGTCAGCCTCTCGAAGAACGGGCGCGACCAGACCTACCGCTCCCCGGACCTCTCCAGACCGGAGGAGGCCGAGGAGGAGACCGCCGAGCAGGCACCCAAGCCGTCCCGCGAACCCAAGGGCCTCATCGAGAAGGCCCGGGCCGCCGTCAAGGAGGTGGTCAAGAAGGTCAGGCGCCTGATCCGCCCCGAGGAGAAGATCGTCAAGGAGGTGATCATCAACGCCGAACCGCTCGAGACGCGGGTCGCCGTGCTCGAGGAGAGCAAGCTCGAGGACCTCACCGTGGAGCGCACCGGCGACGAGCGCCTGGTGGGATCCGTCTACAAGGGCAAGGTCAAGAACCTCGAGGACGGCCTGAAGGCCGCGTTCGTGGACATCGGCTTCGAGAAGAACGCCTTCCTGCACTACTGGGACATCATCCCCAACAGCTTCGACTCCAGCGTCGAGATCGTGGAACGCGACGACGCCTCCAAGTCCAGGCGAAAGGAAAAGCCCAAGATCACCCAGAAGGACGTTCCGCGGCTCTTCCCGCCGGGCAGCGAGATCATCGTGCAGGTGACCAAGGGCCCCATCGGGACCAAGGGTCCGCGCGTCACGACCAACCTGTCGCTGCCGGGCCGATACCTGGTGCTGTTGCCGAACTCCGACCAGTCGGGCATCAGCCGCAAGATCGAGAACGTCGAGGAGCGCCAGCGCCTGAAGAAGATCGTGCGCGAGCTGAGCATCCCCGAGGGCATGGGCGTGATCATCCGCACCGCCGGCGAGGACAAGCGCAAGGCCTACTTCGTGCGCGACCTGGCCCTGCTGCTGGAGGAGTGGAAGCTCATCCAGGAGCGGATCCAGGGCCAGCCGATGGCCTCCTGTGTGTACCAGGAGCCCGACCTCATCGAGCGCACCGTCCGCGACTTCCTCACCGAGGACGTCGACAAGATCGTCATCGACGACCTCAAGAAGTTCGAGTCCATCCGCGACAGCATCAAGCGCATCAGCCCCCGCTCCGCGCGCAAGGTGCACTTCTACAACGAGGCCGAGCCGCTCTTCGACCGCTACAACATCACCCGGCAGCTCGAGGCCGCCTTCAGCCGGCAGGTCGGGCTCAAGAGCGGCGGCTACCTGATCATCGACGAGACCGAGGCCCTGGTGGCCATCGACGTGAACACCGGCAAGCACAAGCAGGCCGGCACCAAGAACCACGACGCGACGATCCTGAAGGTGAACCAGGACGCCGCCGACGAGATCGCCCGTCAACTGCGCCTGCGCAACATGGGTGGCATCATCGTGCTCGACTTCATCGACATGAAGTCGCGGCGCGACCAGCAGTCGATCTACCAGCGCATGAAGGAGAACCTGAAGCGCGACAAGGCCAAAACCCACGTGCTGCCGCTCTCCCAGCTCGGGCTCATGGAGATGACCCGCCAGCGCCAGACCGAGAGCGTGCGCTCGTCGCTCTACGACGACTGCGAGCACTGCAAGGGCCGTGGCGTAATCAAGAGCGCCGAGACCATGAGCGTGGAGATCCAGCGCAAGCTGACCCAGATCCTCAAGGGCAGGCCGCGCGACGACGGCGACTTCCAGGTCAAGATCGTCTGCAATCCGAGGGTGCTGGACCGGCTGCGCACCCGCGACGAGAAGCTGCTCATCGAGCTGGAGAAGAAGTTCTTCGCCAAGCTGAGCTTCCGTCCGGACCCGGCCTACCACAACGAGGAGTGGAAGATCTACAACGCCATGAACAACGACGAACTGGCGCGCTCACGGAACTGACCCACGCACCCCACCCTCGTTCCCGCACCCGCCCCGGCCGCTTCCTCCTCGGCCGGGGCGGTTTCATGCCGGCGTCCGTCAGACCGACCGGATCCCCGGCCGGCGGTCTTCCTATCTCTCCATCGCCACCTCGACCGGCGACCGGCGGGGCGGCAGAAGATTTCATTGGCCCCGGACCCCGGGGACGCTATGAAGGAAACACATCCCCGATTCCGGAGCCCCCCATCATGAATGCCGTCCGCCGACCCCGCACCAGCGCCTTCACCCTGATCGAGCTGCTGGTGGTCATCGCCATCATCGCCATCCTCGCCGGCATGCTCCTGCCGGCCCTCGCCCGGGCCAAGTCCAAGGCCGTGAAGACGCTCTGCGCCAGCAACTGCAAGCAATGGGGCATCGCGGTGAACCTCTACGGGTCCGACAACCAGGGCTCCTTCCCGGACAACAGCGGCGGCGCGGGCTTCAGCTGGATGATGCCCTCGATGAGCAACTTCTGGAACGGCTACCTCATCCAGAACCGCCGCACGACGGCCAACAACACACGGGCGGCCAACGACGTGCTGTTCTGTCCCACCGACGACTGGCACCGGGCGGCCGAGCGGGGGATGATCGCCAACAACAACGATCCGCAGCTGATGGGGTATTTCTACCTGCCGGGGCGCCGGACCGGCGACCCCGACGTGACCGGAGGCGCCCAGGGCACGGCCGAGTGGTTCTTCCGCAAGAAGCTCGGCGGCATGTACGAGTCCGCTCCGATCATCATCGACCGCCTGCAGGCGCTCGGCTCCAAGACCACGAACATCCTCGACGCCCGGTTGAACTGGTTCACCGACTACAACGGCAAGAAGGTCGCCACCGCCGTGCACCGTGTCGCCCGGGGCGCGCCCGAGGGCGGTAACTTCGGCTTCGAGGACGGCCACGTGGAGTGGTTTGCCAACAGGCGCGTCTCGTTGGGCTCGGATTACGGTGGCTGGCAGTGCTTCTTCAAGATCCCGGTGGCCACGCCGACGCCCTGAGCGGCGCCGATCTCACTCCCGCCGGAAGGTCAGCACCGGCATCTCGCGCAGGCTGCTTCGCCGGAGCACGGCGACGTACCGACGGGACAGCGCACCCAGCCTCACGTCCACCCGCACCTCGAAGGTGCTGCTGACGGTCGTGAACACCGCCAGCGGGGTGCCCTGGTTGGGCAGCGCCGGCACGCCTTGCAGCCGGGCGATGTCCTGCGGACCCCGGGCCGGCATGTCGTCGTAGGTGCCGTCGACGCCGTCGGGTCCGGCACGCTGCTCGAGGATGTTGCGGGCGATGTTCTCGTCTCCCCCGCAGGCCATCACCAGCACGGGATACGGGGCGGTGTTGATGTTCAACTGGCCGCTGGAGACGGCGGAGAAGACGTCCACGAGGCCCACCGTCCCGGCGACCCCCTGGCCGAGGAAGGTGGCCGACACGCGGCGGCCGGCCGAGTCGACCGAGGCCCCGCCCGGGGCCCCGCCCATCCCGAGCCCCCGTGGACCCCAGTAGAGCTGCGGGGAGACCCCGCGGACCTTGAGAAGCTCGGACAGGTCGTCGATGGGACCGTTCTTGGCGATGTAGGGCGGGTCGAACCTCCGGTAGAAGTCGCTCTCGGCCCCACCCCCCATGGCCGGATCGTCGTTGGGGTCGATCCAGTCCCGGATGGCCGCGGAGATGTCGAACGAGTCGGAGGCGCCGGCGCCGCAGAGCTGCAGGATCAGCTCGAGCAGCTGGGGATTGCGCGTGGCGATGGAGTTGATGTTCAGGTGGCGCTCGGCGTCGTGGATCTCGATGGAGATGGTGCCGTCGCCCAGCGGCACGTCCTTCAGCGACACGCCCTCGAAGGGATTGTCGGCCACGTTGGTCATCCCCTGCCCTCCGGCCCAGAACTGGTTGAGGCCGTCGTAGGTCTGCTCGCCGGGGATCTGCCGCGAGAGCGACAGCACCCACTTGGCCATCTCGATGCCCGAGCGCCCCATCCATTCGGTCTCGCTCTCGCTCTGGGTGCGGGTCGCCAGCCGGCCCTCGACCTTCATCGTGTAGGCGAAGGCCGTGACGATCACCGCCATGGCGAAGATCAGCAACATGACGATCAGCAGCGCCACGCCGCGCTGGCCGGTGATCGGGTCGCCGGCCCGGCGACATCGAGGTCCGGCCGGGTTCACGGGGCCCCTCCGATCATGCCCTGGGCGTCCCGGGGCACCGCCACGGTGGGCAGGCGCACCACGCGGCTGACGACCTGGACCGGATCGCGCGCATCCCTCGACTGACCGAACCCGAGGGTCACCCGGACGATCACCGGCAGCTGGTTGGTCGAGAGCCATTCCTCGACGAAATCCCGCTGCTGGCCGTCCCAGAACTCGAGCTGGAAGAGCTGCACGTCGCGGGCCAGCACGACGCTGGAAGGCTCGCCCCCCTGCTCGAAGTCGGCCAGGAGGGAGTTCTGCTCGAGCACCAGGTCCCGCCGCCCGGGGGGCACGTAGAAGCTGACCCGCCGCAGCCGCTCGCCCCCGAACATCCCGCTGTTGGGGAAGGAGTCCGAGAGGTCGGCCGCGAAGCTCACGGCGGCGAACTGGCCCGAGGTGTCGGACTGGAAGAAGTAGAGCCTCGGGTTCGAGGCGAACATCGTGGCCGAGGCCAGGGCATCCTCGACGGTGCGCATGGCCATGCGGGCCCTCTGGGAATCGGTGGTGGAGCGGATCGCCGCCTGCGAACTCTGGAAGATGAGCCTCCAGGTCGAGTAGATCATGGTCAGGATCAGGGCGAAGAGGAACACCGCCACCATGACCTCCATCACGGTGAAGCCGCCGGCCTTGCGCCGGGGGCCGGAGGCGCCTCTGGGGATCCGGGGTCTCATCGGCCGGCCCCCTGGACGTATTGCTTGGGAAAGTAGAGCACGCTCAGGCGCCGCTCCGATCCCTTGGGCCCGCCGACCACCACGAAGTCGGCGCGAAAGAGCCCGTTGGTGCCCACCTCGTAGACCGTGCGGCTCCACTGGTAGCCCGGGTAGAGCCGGCCGAAGTCGCCATGGTCGGACATCTCCTCCAGCCGGTTGGAGATGGACAGCTCGGCGGCCAGGCTACTGGCGTCGACCTCGACGCGGTTGAGCGACTTGGCCGACTTGAGCGCCGTGGAGCAGACCGAGATGAAGCCGAAGAGCGCCAGCGCCATGATCGCCGAGGCCACCGCGACCTCGATGAGCGTGAAGGCCCCCCGGCTCCCGGAACCCCGGGCGACCGCGCGAACCCCTGGATGTCGGGGAGGCTTCATCGGAGGTCCTCGATCGAGAGCCGTGCGGTGATGACCTCCAGCGTCAGGCGCTTGAGCTCCAGGCCGCGCTTGAGCCAGCTCAATTCGGCGCTCATCGCATCGCTGGTGCCGTTGGGGAAGAAGCGGATGGCGGCGAGGGAGGAACCCATCATGTCCATGCCGTTGACCCGCAGGCTGCGAAAGGCGACCTCGTCGTCGAGCTGGCCGTGGAAGGGCGGCTTGGAGAGCGGTCCCGAGGAAAGCGCGTCGGCGTCGCGCAACCGGTCGAAGGAGGCCATCGACACGCCGTTGGTGGCGCCCATCACGCCCTCGGGCGCGGGCTCGACCAGCACGCGGCCCTCGGCGCCGTAGAGCACCACCTGCATGGGCCGGTTGCCCATGATGGCACGCGCGCGGGCCTCGTCGCAGGCCGTCTCCATCACCTCGAGGGCCGAGGCCATCGGCCCCTTCTTGACGGCCATGAAGCGCGGCACGGCCACGAACATCATCACGGCCACGAGCATCACCGCCACCACCAGCTCGATCATGGTGAAGGCCGCGAGGCCCCGGGGGCTCCGTTCGGCGGTCGGGATGACGTCGGGGATCCTCATCGCGCCGCGCGGTTCACCGGCTGGAGATGCTCTCGGTGATCTTGAACATGGCCGACATCACGCCCAGGAGCATGAAGCCCACGACGAAGGCGATGGCCACGATGATCACCGGCTGGATCAGGTTGGTCATCGCCGTGAGGCCGACATTCAGGTCGTTCTCGTAGGTGTCGGCCACGTTGGAGAGGGCCGCCGGCACGTCGCCGGTCTCCTCGCCGATCTTGATGAGGTCGATCATCAGCTGGGGGAAGAGCCGGCTCCTGGCCAGCGGCTGGGCCAGCGTCTTGCCGTCGGTCACGGCCTCGCGGGTGCGGGCGATCGCCTCCTGGATCACCACGTTGGGCATGACCTGCTCGGTGATGCGCAGGGCCTGCAGCACCGGCACGCCGTTCTGCAGCAGGGTGGACAGCGTGCGCGCGAACTGGCCGAAGAGGTTGAGCCGAACCACGTTGCCGACGACCGGCAGGCGCATCACCAGGCGGTCGAGGGACTCGCGGCCGGCCTTGCTGGCCCGGTACCGGCGGAAGGCCACGACGGCCCCGCCACCGGCCAGCAGCAGGGCCCACCAGTAGCCGCTGAGGAACCCGCTGATCGCGATGAGCATCCGGGTCATGGCCGGCAGCTCGATCTTGGTGTTGTCGAAGAGGGTCATGAACTTCGGCAGCATGACCGTCATGAAGAAGATCACCAGCGCCCCGCCCACGACACAGACCACCGCCGGGTAGATCATGGCCGACTTGAACTTCGACTGGACCTCGGCGAACCGGTCGAAGTGGGCGGCCTGGCGCCGGAGCACCTCTTCGAGCGCCCCCGACTGCTCGCCGGCCCGGACCATGTTGATGACCAGGTCGGGGAAGACGTGGTTCTGGCGGGCCATGGCCTCGGACAGGCCACGCCCCTCGGTGACGTCCTGCTTGAGCTGGCGGCTGACCTCGCCGGGGATGCCCTTCGACGAGAGGCTTTCCATGCTGCGAAGGGCCATCGTCAGCGGCATTCCGGCCCGCAGCAGGTTGGCCAACTGAAGGGTGTACATGGCCAACTCCTTGAGACCCGGCTTCTTCGGCCCCCGGGCGAAGAGCCGGGGCACCAGGGAAACCTTCGCGCCGGCCACGCCCCGGCCGGCGGGCCCGGAGGACGCCTCGATACCGGCCGAGCCCTTGGGCGAACCCTTGGCCGCCTTGGCAGAGCCCTTGGCCTGGACCACCGAGACGGGCATCACCCCCATCCGCTCGACCTGGAGGACGGCCGCAGGACGGTCGGCGGCTTCGACAACCCCCTCGACCGCCTCACCCGTCCGACGCCGCGCCTTGTAGTTGAATTGCCCCATGAAGCCAGGCCTTTGGATAACCGGCGCGGGCCGAAAGTTCCATCGCCCAGCGGCGCACGTGCGCGGGCGCGCCTCCGGTCAACTCACCGCGACGAGGGACACCCGCTGGCCCTGGTCGTTGCGGCTGACCCCCTGTCCCCGCGGATCGACCTGCAGGACGCCATCGACCCAGAACGCGTAGCGGTGATGCCCGTGCCGGAGCTGGATCGACCCCTGCCATGAACCGTCGAAGGCGCGGCCCAGCGGATTGGCCCGGGGGTTCCAGCCGTTGAAGTCACCGACCACCGCCACCTCGCGGGCCTCCGGGGCTAGGCAGATGAAGTGGACCGGCACCAGGGCCTTGGCCACGGGGCTGCGCGGAAGGCCGAAAGGGCGGGGAGCCTGACTCATGGGTTCGCTGCGGATCGTTGGACGGTTTGACCGGCTCGTCCGGAGAGCCGCGCTCCCCGGACGGGAGTCGGCTAAAAAAACCATTTGTAAACCCGGGGCAAGCCCAATCCTTGGAAATCGTCCTGAGAGGCGGCCCACCCGTTCGGCCAGACGCGCCACCGCCGGATCCGCGAGGGGAGGCCTCCACCGGGCCGGGAGAGGCGCCGCCGGGGGAACGAGCAGCGGGCGCGGAACTCCGGTGGGATGAACTCTGGACCGGCGCCGTGCGCCAGAACCAACGGTTGCCCGTTGGTGCCCTCACCCTGACCGGGAGGACCCGGACCATCCAACCGGGTTGCGGGCCCGGGCGAATCCGGACAGCCTCCCGGGCGACGTGCTCGGCCATTGCATCAATGTCGTCGCGGCCGGGGCGGCCCTCCTGGGAGCGGGATGGATCCGGCGGAGGGTCTCCCGGGAACGCCTGCCAGAGCCGGCGCGGCTGCGATGGCTGGCCGCCGGGGTGGCCGTGCTGGTCGGGGGCTCGGGCCTCCTGCGGGCCCTTGCCCAGGGCCCGGTCCACGTCACGGGCGGCCTGCGCCTCCTCGGCCTGGCGCTGGCCGGGCTGATCCTCGGCAACCTCACGGGGCGCGCCCTCGGGCTGCAGCGACGCCTGGATGCCTGGGGACGATCGCTCGCCCGGCCCACCGTCACGCCGGGCCCGTCGACGGATTCCCGCAGGGCCGACTTCTGCCTCGGAGTCCTCCTCGCGCTGAATCCCCTCGTCATCCCCGCCTCGATCCAGGATGCCCTCGAGGGCCGCTGGACCGGCTTGGCCCTGAAATCGGCCCTCGACGCCGCCACCCTGCTGTCCTGGGCGGCGGGCCGGCTGGAGGGGGCTTCATCGGGCCTGTCCCCGGCCGGGGTCGCCCGGTTGGTCGGCCCGGTGGCGGTCTGGCAGGCGGCCTGGACCGGGGCGGCGGCGGCGGCTGCAGGCGCCCTCGCCACCCGGGGCCTCTCGACTCCCCTGATGCTCGCCACCGACCTGCTCATCCTCTGCAGCGCCCCGGCCATCGCCGGCATCCGGGGAACCCCCCAGGCGAACCTCCTGCCGACCCTGCTGTGGATGCCGATCCTCCACGGGTGGATGCGCGGCACTACCCCCTGAGCCCGCGCCAAGACCCCCGGAGCCTGTCCGGAAACCCGGGCGGGGTCCTCTCCCGAAGTTTCCGGCCCTCAGGCCGATGCCCGGACCGGGCCTTTCCTCGGCGGGCCAAGCGGGCTAGTCTCCCCGCAATGACTCCCCGCCCGACTCCCCGCCCGACCCGGCCTGCGGCGTGGCTGGCCGCGTTGGCCTTCCTCGGTGCCCTCTCCGCGGTTTCGCAGGTGCCGATCCCCGCGGCCGAACTGGCCAAGCTGCCGCCGCCCCTGACCCGTCCGGTCGACTTCAAGACCGAGGTCTATCCGCTCTTCAAGGCGGCCTGCTTCAAGTGCCATGGTCCGGAGAAGCAGAAGGGCAAGTACCGGATGGACACGAAGGAGGGCGCCTTCAAGGTCACCGACGACCACGGGCCGGCCATCGCCCCCGGCAAGAGCGCCCAGAGCGCGATCGTCCTCATGGCGGCAGGGCTCATCGACGAGATGCTCATGCCCCCGCCGGGCGGCAAGCCTGGCGAGAGCGATCCCCTGACACGCGAGCAGATCGGCCTGCTGCGGGCCTGGATCGACCAGGGAGCCGCCTGGCCCGACGGCCCGATCGCCGAGGTCGTCCTCCCCGTCCGATTTGATCCGGACATTCGGCCCCTCCTGATGGCCTCCTGCGCCAAATGCCATTCCGGACCGGGCGCGGAGGGCGGCTTCTCGGTCGAGGGGCCGGATCGGGTGCTGGCCGGCGGCAAGACCTACGGCAAGGTCGTGACCCCGGGCGACCCGAAGAAATCCAGCCTCTTGACCATCCTTGCGGGCAAGGATGAGGACATCCCCAAGCCCGAGGCCCACCGGATCGCCGACAAGTCCCTCAAGCTCGTCGAGGAGTGGATCCGACAAGGAGCCAGATAGGCCCCTCAGGAAAACCGCACGCCGGATCCCGTCGTCGAAAACGGGCATTTCGGTGTCTGCAGCCCGGGAAACCGCACGCCGCAAACCGCACGCCGGATCCCGGGTCGCCGTGGGTCCTTCAGTCGCCGTGGAGGACCGTCGGCTCGGACCGGGGGATCCGCAGGTACCTGAGGAACCGCTCGTCCCCGACCGACCGGACCGACACCCGGCGGAACCGGACCGCATCCTCCAGCACCCGGGCGACCGGACCGTCGGCGATCGTGGGGCTCGTGGCCCCGCCGAAGATCCTCGGCACCCAGGTCAGGCGCACCTCGTCCACCAGGTCGGCGGCCAGCAGGGCCGCATTGAGCACCCCGCCTCCCTCGGCCACCACCCGCCGGACCCCATGTTCCCGGGCCAACCAGTCCAAGGCCGCCCGCAGGTCGAGGGCCTCACCGGGTGAACACCAGACCTGGGCGCCGAGCTTTCGCAAACGTTCACGCTGTGCCTCCGGCGCGGTTGCACGGGTCAAAATCACGATGGGAGCTCCCGCTTGCCGCCACAGGGCCGCCTCGGAAGCCAACGAGGCGGACCCACTGACCACCACCCGGAGCGCCGCCGGGGCCAACCCGGCCTTCCGACGGGCCGCGGCGAACACCGATGAGCCTGTCCCCAAGGTCGCCCCGGTCTCCTCGACGGTGCGGGCCCCGCACAGCAGGGCGTCGGCGGTGGCCCGGAGCGCGTACAGGGCCCGTTGGTCGTGCCGGCTGCCAAAGGTGGTGACCTCGCGCCCGGCCGTGGCCACCTTGCCATCGGCCGTCATCGCCATATTGAGCACGAGGTGGACCGGAGCCCGGGCCACGAAGGCCACGGAACCCGCCTTGGGGACAGGCTCGCCGGGCCCCGTGGCGGACCCTTTGGGGACAGGCTCGCTCGAACCGTCCACGCAGGCCCCGGTGCCCGTGGGAGGGGCTCCCGTGGGGACACCCGTGGGGACAGGCTCGCTGGACCCGTGAATGGCCCGGCGGCCGGGGGGGGCGTCAGCCTCAGTGGAGGAACATCGCGTCGCCATAGCTGAAGAATCGATAACGTTCACGGACCGCCTCGGCATAGGCCGCCAGCACCCGTTCCCGGCCCGCGAGGCCGCCGGGATCGGCAAACGCGCTGATGAGCATCAGCAGCGTGCTCCGGGGCAGGTGGAAATTGGTTAGCAAGCCGTCGACCAGGCGGAACCGGAAGGGCGGATGGATGAAGATCCGCGTGCGCCCGGAACAGGGTTCGGGCGCCCCGTCGAACCGCTGGGCCACCGTCTCCAGCACCCTCATGCTGGTGGTCCCGACCGCGATCACCCGGCGCCCGGCCGCCCGGGCCTCGCGGAGCGCGCCGGCCGTCTCCTCGCCAAGTTCGTAGCGCTCCTCGTGCATGGCGTGGTCGGAGACCCGTTCGGCCTTGACCGGCAGGAACGTCCCCGCCCCCACGTGGAGGGTCACCCGATGGCATCGGACCCCCTTGGACCGAAGCGCCTCCAGCACCCGCCCGGTGAAATGCAGCCCGGCCGTCGGCGCGGCGACCGACCCCGCCCGGGTGCCATACACGGTCTGGTACCTCTCGGCATCCTCGCCGGTCGCGCCCGCATCCCCCCGTTCGATGTAGGGCGGCAGGGGGATCCGGCCGATGTGCTGGAGAGTCTGCCAGAACCCGCCAGAATCCTCCCAGGCGACCAGCACGTGGCCCTCGGGGTTCTTCTCTAGCACCTCGCAGGCCATCCCAGGGCCGCCCGCCTCGCCGAAGCAAAGCCTCGCCCCGGGGCGGATCCGCTTGCCGGGCCGCACCATCGCCCACCAGCACCCGGGCCGGGCTTCCTCGAGCAGGAGTAACTCGACCCGGCCCGGCGAATCAGCCTTGTGACCCAGCAGACGGGCCGGGATGACCCGCGAATCGTTCATCACCAGCACATCGCCGGCCTCGAGATGATCCACCAGGTCCGTGAACCGCCCATGCGCACAGGCCCCGGAAGCCCGGTCGAAGCGCATCAACCGCGACCCGTCCCGCTCCGGCGCGGGATGCTGGGCGATCAGCTCGGCCGGCAGCTCGAAATCGAAATCCGACACACGCACGCAGGGAGAGAAAGGGAAAGGCCGGGCAAAGTCGAACCGAACCTGTGTTGTTGGTTATCGGTATTCCTTGGGATTTACCGGGCAATATGCATTGTGAACAACCTGCGCATAACAATTAGGAAGAAAAAGTAATGATTTAGTTGTCTATAGGGATACTCTTGCTGTAAAAAGTCGTCGTCCACGGGAGCAACGTTTTCCCGTGGTCGTGATCCGAATCCTCACGGACCCCCAGCATGGCCACCGCCGGTGACATCACTGAAACGGGATTCCCCTCCTCCGGGGCCGCCCCGGCGGTGGTGCCCCGTCTTCGGTTCACCTGGCGCTACGACCACAAGGTGGATGCCCAGGGCCGGGTGCCGATGCCGGCCAGGTGGCGCCCCGAGGATCCTTCAGGCCTGTCCCTCATGGCGGTGATGATCCGGCATGCGGCGGACACCGAATTCGTGATGGTGCTTCCCTCCGAGCAGTTCGACCGATTCAGCCAACCCATCTGTGACGGGGACTTCACCGAACCGCTCAAGCTGGCCGAACGCCACGACTACGTGGACCGGATCATCGAACTGGACCTCGACAGCGCCGGCCGCATCTGCCTGCCGGAGGAGATGCGCCTCGCCGCCGGGCTGACCAAGGATGTGCTCTTCGTCGGTTGCATCGACCGCTTCGAACTGTGGAACCCGAAGGCCTACCAGTCGGCACGCGGCGCGGAGACGGTGCTCAAGAAGGTCCAGAATCCGAGAAACACATGAAACTGCCGGCATGGCTCCATCCGCGTTCCTGGCTCCCCGGCCGGGAAGACCGTCCATCCGCACCGCACGGCACCGGCAATCCGAAGCCCGGCGGCGTGCCGCTGGGCAGCGTCAAGGCCCTGCCGGAGACCCTCGCCCGGAGGTTCCTGTCCTTCGAGAACCGGCGCATGCCAGCGCCCCACCCGGACCTCGTCCAGGGTGAGCTGCAGCTGCCGGCCGCGACACCCCTGCGCAACGACCTGTTCGAGGACGACGTGGAGCTGGTGCGCCGCCGCCGGGAAGGCCGCCTGCTGCACGAGACCCGCCCCCCCGGCGCGGCGGGCACCCACGACCCCGAGCTGGCGTTCAACCGGCTCCGGGGCCGCGACCCGGTAGATCGCCGCCTAGTCGCCACCCGGGAGTAACCGCCGTCCCAGGCCCCAGGTGCCCCCGTTCTCACACCAACCAGTCCTGCTCAACGAAGTGGTGACCGCACTCCAACCGAAGGCCCACGGACGCTACCTGGATGGAACCCTCGGCGGCGGAGGCCATGCCGAGGCGATTCTCGAGGCCAGCGCCCCCGACGGCTTCCTGCTCGGCTGCGACCGCGATCCCGAGGCGCTCGCGGCGGCTCGGGCCCGCCTGGCCCGCTTCGAGGGCCGCACGGAGACCCGCTTGGGCGATTTCGCCGGGGCCGACCGCTGGATCTGCGCGGGATCCCTCGACGGCATCCTCTTCGACCTCGGGGTCAGCTCCCACCAGCTCGACACCCCGGCCCGCGGCTTCTCCTTCCAGCAGGACGGTCCCCTCGACATGCGCATGGACCCCTCCGGCGGCGGACCGACGGCGGCCGACCTGGTCAACGGGCTTCCCGCCGGGGAGCTGGCCGACCTGTTCTGGACCCTGGGCGACGAACGCCACTCGCGGCGCATCGCGCAGACGCTGGTCGAGAAACGCCGCAACCGCCCGTTCACCACCACCGGCCAACTGGCGGCGTCCATCGAGCGGGTCTGCCCCCGTCGCGGGTCGCCGACGCACCCGGCCACGCGGTGCTTCCAGGCGCTCCGGATCGCCGTCAACCGGGAGCTGGACTCGGTGCGCGACGGGCTCGAGCGGGCTTTCCCGCTGCTGGCGCCGGGAGGGCGGCTGGCCGTGATCAGCTTCCACTCCCTGGAGGACCGCCTGGTCAAGGAGTTCATGCGGCGCGAGGCCCGCGACTACGATGTCGAGGGTCCCGTCGACCATCCCCATCTCCGCATCCCGAGGCCTCCCCAGGGACGCGAACTGGCCCGCCGGGGCATCGTCGCCGGCGCGGCCGAGCTGGAATCCAACCCCAGGGCCCGCAGCGCCAGGCTGAGGGTGCTCGAACGCCTCCCGAAACCATGAGCACCCGGCAGCGTTCCGAGATCCGCATGGGGACGATCCTCCGGGCGCTGACCGGCTCGGCGATGATCGGCACCCTGGGCTTCCTGTGGATCCTCCAGAGCCGTGCCCACCAGGGGCTGCAGGACCGGATCTCCCAGATCCGGACCCACTGCACGGCCCTCGAGCGCTCCATCGCCCGGGACCAGCAGGACATCGAGAGGCTCCTGACCCGGCCGGCATTGATGCGCCGCATCCACGAGCTGGGGCTCGGGCTGACCAACATCGCCTACCGGCAGGTGATCCATGTCACCAATCCGGCCGCCGCACCCGGGCCGTCGCACGAGCTGACCCGCACCCCGGTTCCCCTGGTCGCGCCCCCGCCGCCGCTGGCGACCCTGCCGCACTGACCGACTCCCATGAACGCCCCCATCGCCACCGACAGGACGCTGACCGGGCTGACCCTGATCTGCTGCGCCGTCTTCGCCGGACTCGCCGCCCGCCTGGTGTACATTCAAGGGTTCCGTCCCGAGACGGCGCGCTACACGCTCGGGGCCAACCCGGCGCGCGTGTCGTACCTGCCGGCCCCACGCGGCGAACTGCTCGACCGGCGCGGCGAGCGGCTGGTCTTCTCTCAGTACACCTACAACCTGCGGGGCAACCCCGTCGTGGTCAGCAACCAGGCCCCCCACCTGGTGGCGATGCTGGCCCCGCTGCTGTCGATCCCGGCCGGCGTGCTCGAGGAGCGCCTGACGATCCGTCCGGAACTCCGCTGGAAGGCCCTTCCCGCGACCAACGCCTCCGGCCTGGTGACCACGCAGTGGGTGCACGTCCTCCACACCAACCAGAACGTCCTGGTCGCCTCCAACCTGACCCACGCGGAGTGGACCCGGGTGCAGACCAACCTCAAGGCCTTCCGCCCGCCCGAGCAGCAGCGGCTCCTGGCCGCCTCGGCGGCGCTGGCGCACCGCCGCACCAACGCGGCCCCGATCCCCTGGTGGAACCTGCCGGCCAGGTACCGCTTCCGGAAGGAGATCGGCCGCGAGGGAAGGGAGATCGCCCAGGCCCTGAAGAGGATCCAACCCCAATTGAGGGAGGTCCGGGAGAACGGCATCACCGCGGAGATCGTGGAACGACGCATCATGCCGCATGGGGAGCTGGCCGCGCCGGTGCTGGGATCGACGACCAACGGGCAGATCCCGCTCGTCGAGTACCGCACCGCGACCCAGCGCGTCCAGGTCCGGACCCGGGAGCTTCCGGCCGAGGTGCGCGGGGCCGACGGCATCGAGCGGCAGTTCGACGACGAGCTGCACGGCGTGCCCGGCCAGTCGGTGCTCCGCCGTGGCAAGGGCCGCGAGCTGGCGGGCTCGCGCGAACTCGACCTGCCCCCGCAACCCGGGGCCAACGTGCGCCTGACCCTCGACGCGAACCTCCAGTATGTCGCCGAGAACGCGTTGCATAAGGCCATGGGACGGCTGAAGCCGAACTGGATGTCGGCGATCCTCGTCCGGCCCGCGACGGGCGAGATCCTGGCCCTGGCCAACGCCACCGACCCGGAGTACATCCCGCCGGTCCAGCCCGGCGCACCGGTCCCCAAGGGCGGCCCGGTCCGGCCGAGGCGCCGCAACCATGCCGTCTCCGAGCTGGTCGAGCCCGGTTCCACCTTCAAGCTGGTGACCTACTCCGCCGCCTTCGAGGCGCTGGCCGGCCGCCATCTCAGACCCGATTCGCGGATCGACTGCGAGGGCGGCCTCTGGCACCCGCCGGCCGGCCGCCGCAAGCCCATCGCCGACGCCCGGGGACACAAGCTGCATACGGTGACCCTCGAGGAGGCCTTCGCCGCCTCGTCCAACGTCGGCGCGGCGAAGCTGGGATACGCCCTGTGGGATCCGGCGGCGCCCCCGCGCGGCACCGCGCTGGTGCGGTACGCGGACGCCTTCGGCCTGCTGCGCCGGAGCGGAATCCTGTGCGGGGGCGAGCAGAACCCCCGAATCCCGGCGTGGGAGGGCCTGGGGACGCAGCTCATCCTCTCCTACGGCTACGGCATCTACACCTCGCCATTGCAGATCGCCATGGCCTACGCGGCGGTCGCCAACGACGGGATCCTCATGGAACCGATGCTCGTGGCGTCGGTCGAGACGCCTTCCGGCGGCGTCATCCGCAACCTGGCGCCCCGGCAGGTGGGCCGGGTGGTCGCCCCGGAGACGGCGCGGCACCTGATCCGGCTGATGACGGCCGTGGTGGGGCCGAAGGGCACGGGCAAGGACGCGGCGCTGGCGGACTACACCGTCGCCGGCAAGACCGGGACGGCCAACAAGATGACCAAGGCCCACATGGCCGCCGGGATCACGGCGCATTTCAGCACCTTCGTCGGCTTCCTCCCGGCCGAGAACCCGCAGGTCTGCCTGCTGGTCTGCGCCGACGAGCCCACCGGCACCGACGGACGTGCCGCCTACGGCGCCGCCTGCGTGCCCGTCTTCAAGGAGATCGTCCGCGAGACGGCCAGCTACCTGACGATTCCCCCCTCCCCGACGGCCACGGTGAACACCCTCGCCGCCGGTCCGGGGGGCCACGCCCCGCGCCCGTGAGCATGCCTCCCATCGACGTGTCCAGGATCCCCGGCACCGCGGCCGGTCCGCGGCCGACCGCCCGCGACGAGGGCACGCCGTCGGCGCGCCCGAAGGCCTTCGGGCCGTCCACCACCGGCTGCGAGACGGGCGGACGGCGGCAACGGCAGAGCTCCCTCCGTCAGGCACCCCCGACCGGGCGGCTGCGGCCGACCGCCGCGCCGGACATCGCCCACGCCGGCGGGGTCGGCCCGGGCCCGGCGGGGCATCCGCTCGAGCGCCTGGACCTCTGCCGCATCCCGCGGGAGGGCCGGGTGTCGGCGGCGACGGCGGCCCTGCTGCACGGGCTGCTCGCCCACGCCGGGAGGCGTCCGGCGCTGATCACCCCGGAGGGCGGACGGATCGCCGACCGGCTCTTCCCGCATCGACCGGTGCGCGAGGAGGCCCTGGAGTGGGCGCGCCTCTTGGCCAGCCATGTCCGGTGCGGCGGCGACTGCCTGGTCGTCGAGGAGGACGCCGAGATCCGCGCCCTGATCGGGCAGGCCAGCCCGCGCGCCCGACTCGGGACCCCGACCAGGATCCGGGTTCGGGTCGAGGCGCTGGCCCTGCACTGGAAGGGGACCCGCCTGGAGGTCCTCGGGCTGCCCGGGAGGCCGCCGAGGACGGCCCACCTGCCGATCGTCGGCGGCTCCAACCTGAAGGGGCTCGAGGCCGCACTCGAGGTCGCGCTGGCCGCCGGCTGCCCGATCCCCCTCACCCTGGGGGCGCTGCCCCTGCTTGAGCCACCCCAGGGTCTGCTGGAGCCTGTCCAGGCCGGCCAGCCGTTCGGCGTGTTCGTCGATCGCGCCGCCTCCCCCGACGATCTCCGGGACCTCATCGCCGAGGCGCGCACCCTCGGCGGACGACGGGTCCTGCTGGTGACCGGGATCCGTGGGAACACCGGGTCCACCGAACGGGCCGCGCTGGGGGACGCCGCCCGGGGGGCCGACGAGGTCATCTTCACGTCGGACAACCCGGGCCACGCGACGGTCGGCGACATCCTCGCCGATCTCCAGCGTGGCCATGGCGGCGCGTCAAGTGGCGAACCGGACCGCCACCTGGCCATCCGCACGGCGGTGCGGGACGCCCGCGCGGACGACGTGGTGCTCATCGCCGGCAAGGGCGGACTGCCATTCCAGGAGGTCCTGGGGTCGGTCATCCCGTGGGACGACCGCGGGCATGCCCGCGAGGCGCTGGCCGCACGCGGATGGGTGGGGGACTCGCTGTGACCATGCCGCACCGACCACACCTTCTCGGCGTGCTCGCCGGCCTGTTCCTGGCCGCCGGACTCGTGCTCTCGTCGCTGGTGCTCACGCGCACCTGGCTGAAGGTCGCCGACGCCGAGTCGATCAGCGTCACCGGCTCGGCCCGTCGCAACGTGCAGTCCGACCTCGTGGTCTGGCGCGGAACGATCACCGTCGAGAGCGCCACGCTGCTGGAGGCCCAGGCGCTGCTGGCCCGCCAGGAATCCACGACCCGGGACTTCCTCGCGGCTCAGGGTGTCACCAACACGCACTTCCACCCGATCGCCATCCAGCGCATCCAGGTCCGCGCGGGCAGGCAGCCCGCCGCCGACGGCGGCGGCGACGACGACGGGACCGAGGCCCCGTCCTCCAGGTTCCGCCTGGGCCGCACGGTCGAGGTCCGTTCGGGCGACATCGACACGGTCCTGGCGATGGACGCCAAGGCCCCCCAGCTCGTCACGCAGGGCATCGAGTTCACGGCGGGCTCGCCCGAGTTCATCTGGACCAAGGCGGGCGAGGCCAAGATAGAGATGCTGGCCGACGCCTCCCGGGACGCCCTCGCCCGGGCCGAGCAGATCGTCTCGCCGGGCGGGCGGCGCATCGCGCGGATGCGCTCGGCCAAGATGGGGGTCTTCCAGATCACCCCGCTCCACTCGACGCAGAACACCTGGGACGGGATGAACGACACGACCTCCCGCGAGAAGACCGTCACCGCCGTGGTCAACGCGACCTACGCCCTCGACTGATGCAACCCCTCACGCTCCAGAGGATCGCCGAGGCCACGCACGGCGTGGTGCATCCCGCCACGGCGGGCGGGGTCCGGGTCGCCGGCGTCTGCACCGACTCGCGGCGGCTGGGGCCGGGGCAGCTCTTCGTGGCCCTGCGCGGGGAACGCTTCGACGGGCACGACTTCCTCGGCGATCCCGTCCTCGCGTCGACGGCGGCCGCCGTCCTGGTCTGCGCCAGAAGCCCGGGCGGGATTCCGGAGGGCATGCCGTCCGTGCACGTCCGGGACACGCGCACCGCGCTGGCGGACCTGGCCGCCGCCCACCGGTCGGGCCTCGGCATCCCGTTGGTCTGCGTCGCCGGATCCAACGGCAAGACGACCACCAAGGAGCTGCTGGCCACCGTGCTGTCGACCCGCTTCCGCACGCTCCGTTCCGAGGCGAGCTTCAACAACGACATCGGCGTGCCGCTCAGCCTCCTGGCCGTCGACGCCTCGCACGAGGTGGCCGTGCTCGAGGCCGGGACCAACCATCCGGGCGAACTGGCCCCGCTGGTCCGTCTGATCTCGCCGTACATCGGGGTCGTCCCGCAGATCGGGCGGGAGCACCTCGAGCACTTCGGCGACGTCGAGGGGGTGCTCGAGGAGGAGAGCGCGCTGGCCCGCGCCCTGCCCGTGACCGGCACCCTCTTCCTCAACGGCGACTGCCCGGCGGCCGCACGACTGGCCGGTCGCACGCCGGCCCGGGTGGTGCGGTGTGGTTTCGGTGCCGGCAACGACTGGAGCGCACGCCTGCTCGGGTCGGACTGGGAGGCCACGCGCTTCGGGCTCACGGCGCCGGACCCGTGTTGGAGCGGCGACTACGCGCTGGGCGTGCCGGGCCGCCACATGGTCTCGAACGCAATCCTGGCCCTCGCCGTCGCCGCGTCCATGGGCGTCGATCCGGAGGCCGCCCGGGAGGCGCTGCGCGGGTTCCGCGGTGCCCGCCAGCGGCTGCAGTGGTCCGAGCGCCGCGGAGTCCGCTGGCTCGACGACACCTACAACGCCAACGCCGACTCGACGCTGGCCTCGCTCCGGACCCTGGCCGACCTCCCCTGCGAGGGCCGGCGGATCGCCGTCATCGGCGACATGGCCGAACTCGGGGGCCACACGGCCGAGGCCCACCGCGAGGTCGGCGCGGAGGCACGCCGGCTGGGGATCGATCTCCTCGTGTGCGTCGGCCGACAGGCGGCCCACACCGCCTCCGGGGCCGGGGACAGCGGTCGGGTGCTGTGCTTCCCCGACGTCGAGAGCGCGGTGCCGGCGCTGCGCCCGATGATCCACCCCGGCGACTGCCTGCTGGCCAAGGCCTCGCGCAGCAGCCGGATCGAGCGGCTGATCGAGTCGCTGGCCGTCGAGCCGTCCGGAACCCACATCCCCGGCTGATCGCGACATGCTCTACAAGCTCCCAGAACTGTTCCCGACGGTCCCCTGGACGGTGTTCAAGTACGTCACCTTCCGAAGCGCCGGCGCGGCGATGACCGCGCTGGTGCTGAGCTGGCTCCTCGGACCCCGGGTGATCGAGGGCCTCAGGAACCTCCGGTTCCGGCAGGACTACCAGCCCAAGGACGTGCGCAACCCGGGTGACGCCACCGCGGCGGCGGCCGACCTCGCCAAGCGCGGCACCCCGACGATGGGCGGGGTGCTGATCCTCCTGGTCCTCGACATCTCGGTCCTGCTCTGGGCCAAGCCCAACGCCCTGGTGGTGCTGACGATGCTTTCCGTGATGGTGCTGGCCTTCCTCGGCTTCTACGACGACTGGCTGAAGGTGACCCGCCAGGACGCCGCCGGGGCGAAATCCAGGGTCAAGTGGATCGTCCAAGGCCTGCTTGCCGTCGTCGTGGGCATCTACCTGTGGCAACTGCCCTCGACGCGGGCCCTCGTGACGGAAATCCAGATCCCCTTCTTCAAGGATCCCGTGCTCAGCGCCGTGCCATGGATCGGAATCCCGCTGGTGGCGCTGACGCTCGTCGGCAGCTCCAACGCGGTGAACCTGACCGACGGCATGGACGGACTGGCCATCGGTTGCACGCTCATCGTGGCCATGGTGATGCTGATCCTCACCTACCTGGCCGACAACGTGAAGCTGGCCACCTACCTGCAGATCCCCCATGTGCGCGGAGCCAGCGAGCTGACGGTCGTCTGTGCGGCCCTGATCGGGGCCTCGCTCGGGTTCCTCTGGTTCAACTGCCACCCGGCCGAGGTGTTCATGGGCGACACCGGATCGCTCGCGCTCGGCGGGGCGCTCGGGCTCATGGCGGTGCTCATCCACCAACCGCTGGTGCTGCCGATCGCCGGGGCGGTCTTCGTCGCCGAGGCCGGCAGCGTGATGCTGCAGGTGGGCTGGTTCAAGTACACGAGGCGCACCACCGGCGAGGGCCGGCGGATCTTCCTCATGGCGCCGCTCCACCACCATTTCCAGAAGCTGGGCTGGAAGGAGTCCAAGATCGTCACCCGCTTCTACATCGCCGGGATCCTCTGCGCGGTGGTGGCCCTGAGCACCCTGAAGATCCGATGAACGCGCGACCTTCCAGACGAAACGCCGACCGTCCGGCCGGGCCGGCCGGTTGCTCCTTGATCCGGCGGCCGCCGGTGGTTTCATTGGGGTCCTGTCGGCGGCGCCGGCCCTCGCGGCCGGAGACCGTCGGAATCGCCGCGGCGATCCGTGCAAACCCGATCCATTCCATCGACACCCCGTCCTCCGTGCCGTTTGGCCGGTGGCACGTCGTCGACCGGTCGTCCCGCCCGAGCGGACGCACTTTCGTTCCGATCCGGTGGGAGGACCCGGACCGGGACGGACCCTCAATAACCCATCCTCGATCCATCCAGCATCGTCCAACCCACTGACCCATGAGCATCCCCAACTCCCCCCTGCTGCCCGGTTCCAAACTGGAGCAGGCGGCCAAGAGCCGATCCACCTTCAGCATCGCCGCCTTCATCTTCAGCGCGCACGTGGCCGTGTTCCTCGTGGTGCTGCTCAACGGCTGCAACAAGGAGAGCACGGCGACGACCTCCGAGCCCGCGACGCCGGCACACCCGACGGATGTGGCGGTCCAGCCCGCCCAACCCCCGGGCGGTGCCGCCGACCTCGTGCCACCGCCGGGTGCGGACGCGCTGCCGACCAACCCGCCCACCGTCCCGGGCGGCGCGGTCGCGACCTTCCCGTCCGGCGCCACCAACCCTCCCACGATCGTTGCCCCGCCCGAACTGGGCGTCGGTCCCGCCGGCGGCGGCACTCCGCCCGAAACCCGGTCTCCGGGGGAGCCTGCCGGAACCGCGACCAGCGAGTACAAGGTCAAGAGCGGTGACATCGCCTTCAACATCGCCAAGGCCAACGGAATCTCCCTCAAGGCGCTGAAGGACGCCAACCCGAACACCGACCTCGGCAAGCTCAAGGTGGACCAGGTCCTGCAGCTGCCCGCCGCCGGGACCGCGAAGGAGGCCGCGCCGAAGAAGGGCACCAAGGCCGCCAAGTCGGCCGGCACCGATGCCGCCGACGCCGCCGGCGAAGCCACCGGTGGATCCTCCCACACGGTCAAGGGCGGAGACACCCTCGGCAAGATCGCCAAGAAGCACGGGGTCACGGTGAAGGCCCTGCGCGCCGCCAACAACCTCTCCGGCGACAAGATCAACATCGGGCAGAAGCTCAAGATCCCCGACAAGGGCGCCCCCGAGGCGACGGCCCCCGCGACCGAGGCCCCGGCGGATGCGCCCATCGCCGACCCGGCCCCGGTGGCTCCTCCGGCCGTGCCGGGCCGCTGAACCGGCAACGGGACTCCCGAAGGTCCTCCTCTCCCGAGACGCCCCCTCCCCATGCGCACCACGTCGATCCTGCTGCTGTTGACGGTCAGCCTCCTGCTGGCCCTCAGCTTCACCATGCTGGCCAGCGCGGTGATGATGGACGCGAGGTTCTCGAACCTCGTGGCCACCCAGGGCGTGGCCATCCTGGTCGGGGCGGCCCTGATGTGCGCCCTGTGGCGGAACGACTACCGGCTGTGGCTCCGGAACCACTGGTGGGGGTACGGCATCGCGCTGGTTCTCCTGGTGCTGGTGCTCTCGCCGCTGGGCACCTACCGCAACGGGGCCCAGCGCTGGGTCTTCGGCACCCAGCCCGGGGAGTTCGCCAAGCTGCCCCTCCTGCTCACGCTGGCGGCCTGGGGAGCGAGGTTCGGCCCCCGCATGCGCCTCGGCGGCTTCATCCAGACCGGCCTCTGGGGACTGGTGCTGCCCGGCCTGGTGGTGCTGCCGCTCCTGGGCCTGCTCTACAAGCAGCCCGACCGCGGCACCATGATCCTCTTCGGCATGGTGACGGTGGTGGTCCTGTTGCTCGGCGGGATGCGCCGGCGCTTCGCCATCGTGCCGCTGCTGCTCGGGGCCGGTCTGGGCGTGCACTTCTACCAGTCCAGCAAGATGGTGCGCGACCGGATGGACGCCTTCCTGCATCCGGAGCTGTATCCGCAGACCACCGGGTCGCAGGCGCTGAAGTCGCTGGCGGCCCTGCGCGAAGGCGGCCTCGAGGGCGTGGGGCTGGGCTCCGGGGTCATCAAGCTCACCATCCCGGAGCAGCACACCGACTTCATCCTGCCGGTGATCGGCGAGGAGCTGGGCCTCTTCTTCACCCTCGGGGTGCTGGTCGCCTTCGTGGTGATCCTCCTCTGCGCGGTCCGCATCGCCGCCCGGGCGGCCGACGCGGAGGGGAGGCTGTTGGCCGGGGGCATCGGTTTCCTGATCGCCTGCCAGGCGATGATCAACATCGCCGTGGTCACCAATTCGATGATCAACAAGGGCATGCCCCTGCCCTTCGTGAGCCGGGGTGGCTCGAGCGCGGTGACGATGCTGGCACTGGTCGGCCTGCTGCTGTCGATCGCCCGGCGGGCCCCGGAGACGGTCGAGTCGGCATCCGGCGTCCGGACCAACCCCTTCCATTGCCCGGACCTCGAATCCCTGCCCGCCCGATGAACCGACCCGTCGGCACCTCGATCCATGTCGCCATCGCCTGCGGCGGAACCGGCGGCCACCTCTTCCCGGGGCTGGCGGTGGGACGGGAACTCGCGACCCGGGGCGCGCAGGTCACCCTGCTGGTCTCGCCGAAGGAGGTCGACCAGGAGGCCCTGCCGGGGATCGGCCTGGCCACGGCGACGCTCCCGGCGGTGGGGCTGCAGGGAGGCAACGTGGGCTCGTTCCTGGCGGGCTTCGTCCGCGCCTGGCGGTGCGCGCATCGGCTCTTCACCGGCCGCGGCCTCGGCCCGCGACCCCCGGAGGCGGTGCTCGGCATGGGGGGATTCACCGCCGCTCCGCCGATGCTGGCAGGGCGACGCCTCGGCGCCGCGATCTTCCTCCACGAGTCCAACACCGTGCCAGGACGGGCCAACCGGCTGATGGCCCGCTGGGTGCGGGAGGCCTTCTGCGGCTTCGAGGAGACGGCCTCCCGGTGGGGCGCCGCGCGCACGACCTGCACGGGCACCCCGGTCCGCGGGGAGATCGCGCGGCTGCGGCACGGCCGCGACGCCGGGGCGGCACGGATCGCCCTCGGCCTCGATCCGTCCCGGCCGGTGCTGCTGGTCACCGGAGGCAGCCAGGGCGCCCGGGGGCTCAACCGGGCGGTGTGCGCGGCCCTGCCCGGCCTGGCCGCCGCCGAGCCGGACCTCCAGTTCATCCACCTGGCCGGGGTTCCCGACCTCACCGAGGTGCAGGCCGCGCACCGTCCGCTGGGCGCGCGATCGTTCGTCCGGCCCTTCCTCCGTGAGATGCACCGGGCGCTCGAGGCGGCCGATGCGGCGGTCAGCCGGGCCGGGGCCTCGTCGCTGGCGGAACTGGCCGCCGCCGGGCTTCCCGCGGTGCTGGTGCCGCTGCCCACGGCGCAAGACGACCACCAGCGCCACAACGCCTCCGCCCTGGCCGGGGTCGGCGCGGCCACGCTGCTCGGGCAGGCGGGGCTGTCGCCGGACCGCTTGATGGACGCGGTGCTGCCGCTGGTCCGGGACGACGCGAAGCGCCTGGCGATGCGCCGGGCCCTGGCCGGACTGGACCGCCCGGATGCGGCGGCGGCGATCGCCGAAGGCATCCTCCACCACCTGCGCCAGCCTTTCACCCAGGCCGTCCGACGCGGCCCCCGGGGATCCGGGCTGCCGGTGGGCGGCCGCTGGATGCCCTTCAAGGAGGCCGCATGAGCAACCCGCTGCGACTGAGCCCGGAACAGGTCGATCCGGCGATCGAGTCGGCCGCCGCCCACGCCGAGGACATCTCCAACGCCTTCCGGGACCTCGGGATCGTCCTGCCTGCCGGGACGGTGGTGAGGCGCGACGAACCCCTGGCCCGGCGCACCACCCTGCGCGTCGGCGGGCCGGCCGACCTCTACGTGGAACCCGGCTCGGACAACGCGCTGGCGTCCGCCCTCGAGATCGCCAACCTCCGCGGCCTGCCGGTCTTCCTGCTCGGCCGCGGCTCCAACCTGCTGGTGCGGGATGGCGGCATCCGCGGCCTGGTCGTCTCGCTCGCCCATCCCCACTTCTCACGCGTCGAGACCGATGGGGGGCGGATCACCGCCGGCGCCGGGGCCCGGCTCAAGACGATCGCCCACGAGGCCCGGCGCGCCGGCATCGGCGGCCTCGAGTTCTTCGAGGGCATCCCGGGCTCCCTCGGCGGGGCGTTGCGGATGAACGCGGGGGCGATGGGGTCGTGGACCTTCGACGCGGTGGAGGAGCTGCGCTGCATGAGCCGCCTCGGGGAGGTCCGCCACCTGCCGGCCCGCGAGGTGCCCGTCGAGTACCGCTCCTGCCCGATGCTCGCCACGCACATCGCGCTCGGCGCGGTGCTGCGGGGACGACCCGAGGATGCCGACACGATCCGGGACCGCATGGAGCAGTATTCGGGCAAGCGCTGGTCGAGCCAGCCCAGCCAGCCGAGCGCGGGTTGCACCTTCAAGAATCCCCTGCCGACGCTCCCGGCCGGCCGTCTCATCGACGAGCTGGGGCTCAAGGGGACGCGCGTCGGCGACGCCATGGTCAGCGACGTCCACGGCAATTTCTTCGTCAACCTCGGGCGGGCCACCGCGGCGGACATGCTCGCCCTGATCGACCTGGTCCGCACGAGGGCGCTCGGGGAGCGGGGTGTCGCGCTGGAGATCGAGGTGGAGATCGTGGGCGAGGACGCATGACCGACCGCCTCCACATCACCGTGCTGCGCGGCGGCCCATCGGCCGAGCGGGAGGTCTCGCTGCGCTCCGGCGACGCCGTGGCGCGGGCCCTGAGGTCGCTGGGCCACCGGATCGACGAGGTCGATCCGGTGCCCGGGGCCCCGGAGATCCCGGACGGAACCGACGTGGTCTTCCTGGCCCTCCACGGCACGTACGGCGAGGACGGCACGGTCCAGTCCGAGCTGGAGGAGCTCGGGGTGCCCTACACCGGCTGCGGGGTCCGGGCCTCCCTCTACGCCTTCGACAAGATCCTCACCAAGCGCCGCTGCCTCCGGGCCGGGGTTCCGACTGCGCGGTTCGAGCGCTTCATCGACGCCGATGCGCCCTGGCCCGACGGATGGCGGCCGCCGGTCGTGATCAAGCCGGCCCGCCAGGGCTCGAGCGTGGGCCTGCGGTTCGTCGACCGGATCGAGGACTTTCCCGGCGCGCTGGCCTTCTCCCTGTCGCATGGCGGCGAGGTGCTGATGGAGGAGCGCATCGCCGGACGCGAGACCACCGTTGGCCTGCTCGACGGTGAGCCGCTGCCGGTGGTGGAGGTCCGCCCGAGGTCCGGCGCCTACGACTACGCCAACAAGTACACCACCGGCCGCACCGAGTACTTCTGCCCGGCGGAGTTCCCGGGGGAGGTGACCCGGGCCATCCAGGCCGCCGCGCTGGGGGCCTTCCACGCGGTGGGCTGCCGCGACTACGCCCGCGTGGACGTGATGGTCCGGCCCGACGGCTCGCCCGTGGTTCTCGAGGTGAACACCCTCCCCGGCATGACCGAGACGAGCCTGCTGCCCAAGGCCGCCGCCGCGGCCGACATCGGCTTCGCGGAGCTCTGCGAGCGGATGGTGCGACGGGCCCTGGCCAGGCCGGCGACGGAACGTTGACCCCATGTTCACCCGCACCCAGGAGAACCGCAGACGGACACGGTCGGGACCCGTGCTGGAGGCCCGCCTGCGCGCCGACGCCCCGGACGGGTCGAACGGGACGGCTGCGCGCCCCGTGCGATGGGCCGTCCGGCTGGTGGTGGCCCTGGTGTTCGGGGCGTCGCTGGCGGCGGGCGGCTGGTGGCTGCGCGAGAACTGGGTGCACCGCATGCCATCGCTGGCGCTCCGGGAGGTGGTGGTGGAGGTCGACGGCGTGCTCTCGGCCGACGAGGTCCGTCGCCTGGCCGGCGTGCCCAAGGGGCGCAACATCCTCTCGATCGACCTGCCGGGACTGAGGGACCGCCTGCAGCACCATCCCAGGATCGCCTCGGCCTGCATCGTCGCCGAGTTCCCCGGGACGCTGCTCATCGGTATCCGTGAGCGGCTGCCGCTCGTCGCCGTCGAACCCCTCTCCCGCAACGGGCTCCAGGCGCGCTACCTGCTCGACGAGGCCGGCCACCTGATGCTGCCGCTTGACGCCTCGAGCGCGCCCGCCGAGGCCGTCGAGGCCGAGTCGGCGCTGCCGGTGCTCGTCGGCCACGACGCGCAGCGGCCCACGGCGCGGGCCGACACGCTGCGGGCCCTCGACTTCATCCGGGCCTACGAGGCCGCCGCGCCGACCGGCCTGCCCGAGATCCGCTCGGTGTCCATCGCCGAGCCCGGGGTGCTCGTGGCCACGACCGAGACGGGTGCGGAGGTCACCTTCGCCACCCGCGACTACCCCACGCAACTGCGCCGCTGGGGCGACATCCTGCGCCGGTTCGAGTCGGCCCAGGAGCCGCGCTCCATCCGCTCCCTGGACCTCAGCGTATGGCAGAACTCCCCCATCCGCTGGAACGAGCCCCTGGCGGCCCCCGCGCCGTCGGCCGACACGGTCGACCGGGTCCCCGACCGCATCCAGCGCCCCCGACCCAAACGACAGACCCGAAGAACCCATGTCTAAGGCATCCCCCATCCTGGTCGGACTCGAGATCGGCACCTCCAAGATCTGCGCCGCCATCGGCGAGGAGACCGAGCGCGGGGAGTTCACCCTGCTCGGCATCGGCCAGGCGAGGTCCCACGGCGTGCGCAAGGGCGAGGTCGTGGACCGCGAAAAGGCGCAGGAGGACGTCCGCTCGGCACTCGGGAACGCCGAGGAGCAGGCGCAGGTCACCATCCGCAACCTGTTCCTCGGGGTCACCGGTCGGCACATCGAGGGCTTCAACAACGTCGGCATGCACCCGGTCGCCTCGGACGACCGCCTGGTCACCGCGCAGGACGTCGCCGACGCCGCGGAGAACGCCAAGGCGATCACCCTGCCGGCCGAGCACACCATCCTGCACACGATCCGCCAGCGCATCTGCGTCGACGGGGTCGAGGTGGCCGACAACCCGGCCGGACGGCTGGGACGGAAGGTCGAGGCCCACGTGCATGTGATCCACGGCAACGCCCTGCGCATCCAGAATTCCATGCAGCTGGTGCAGTCGCTCTCGATCGAGGTGAACCAACCGGTCTTCAATGGCCTGGCCAACGCGCAGGCGGTGCTGACGCCCGAGGACAAGGAGAACGGGGCGCTGGTCATCGACATCGGGGGCGGCGCCACCGAGTTCGTCCTCCAACAGGGCCAGGCCATCCGGCAGTCCGGGGTGTTCGCCATCGGGGGCGACCATGTCAGCAACGACATCGCCCTCGGCCTGAAGATCAGCATGGGGATGGCCGAGCGGCTCAAGATCCGCCACGGCAGCGCCGTGGTCGGGGCCGGGAGCCGGGGCCAGTCGGTGCCGCTGGGCGAGAACGATGTGGGGATCCCGTCGAGGGAGATCAGCCTCGAGCAGCTCCACCGGATCATGTCCGTGCGCCTGCAGGAGCTCTTCGAGCTGGTGGCCGAGCGCTGCGCGGAGGGCTGCCTGCTCGACGAGGCGCGCGCCGGGGTCTTCCTGTCCGGAGGCTCCTCGCTCATCCCGGGCATCGACACTCTGGCCCAGCGCATCTTCCGCCTGCCCGTGACACGGGCGACCTGCCGGAACATCGCGGGCAACTCCGCCACGCTGGCCCACCCGGAGTTCGCGACGGCCATCGGCATCGCCCGGTACGGCGGCATGCGCCTGCGCAACCGGCCGCGCCAGCGCTTCAGCCTCCGGGACGTTTTCCCCTTCCTCCGCTGACCCCGACCCCCCAACGCATGAACGACGCCGCCATCCGATTCCTCGCCGTCGGCCACGCCGGAGCACGGATCCTCGACGCGCTCCGCCGGCGTTCCCCCGGCGCGCTGGAGTGCGCCCATGCCGACACCAGCCCCGAGTCGCTCCGCACCTCCCCGATCGACCGGAGGCTCACCCTGGGCCTTTCGGTCAGCCACGGCCTCGGGGCCGGGGGAGACCCCGACATCGGGCGCCTGAGCGCGGAGGCCGACCTCGCGTCCATCCGGGAGTTCACGCAAGGGGCTCGGATGGTCTTCGTCGTCGCGGGCCTCGGCGGCGGGACGGGCTCCGGGGCGGCACCGGTGGTCGCCCGGGCGGCCCGCGAGTCCGGCGCCCTCGTGCTGGTCATCGCCACGACGCCCTTCGAGTTCGAGCGCCGTCGCGTGCAGTTCGCCCAAGAGTCGCTCGAGCGCCTGCGCAACGCGGCCGACGCGGTCCTGGCCATCTCCAACCAGAGGGTCCGGAGGATGCACGACGACCGGACCCACCCCCACGAACTCTACCAGTTCGCCAACGAGCTGCTGGCCCAGACCCTCCAGGGCCTCTGGCGTCTGCTCGACTCTCCCGGGCTGATCCCCATCGAGTTCGCCCACATCGAGCGCCTGCTGCGCGGCCGTCATGCCGAGAGCGCCTTCGCGGCCGTGCAGGCCACCGGCGGCAACCGGGCCCACGCGGCGGCCGAGCAGTTGCTCACGCACCCCTTCCTCGACACCGGTGCGGCGCTGGCCTCGGCCCGCGAGGTGCTGATCGGGGTGGCTGGTGGCGACGACCTGCAGATCGGCGAGGTCGAACACCTTGTCGAGACCCTCCAGGCCCGTTGCCCGTCGGCCGACTTCGTCGTCGGCGCGTCGATCGACCCGTCCCTGACCGGGCACCTCCACGTCACGGCGATCACCACCCGGGCCCCGGCCCAGGCGGCGGCCGCGCGGGTAGGGTCCGGCTTCGGCGGCGGGGAGGTCCCGACACCGCAGGCTGCCAAAGTGCGGTCCGCGGAAAGCGGCGGGACGACGGCCCCCTTCGGCGGCGAGGACTTCCTGCAGGCCCCGGAGCAGCGGACCGTCGCCGACCCCCGGCTGATCCCGCCGCCCCCGGAGCTCAGCATGGAGCAGCGCCAGCGGATCCTGAGCCGGCAGCGTTCCAGGCCCTCCTCCCGCGGGCGGACCGACTCCCAGATGGTCATGAACTTCGACATCGCGCAGCGGGGCCGCTTCGACAACACCGAGCGCAACCGCCACAAGGGCGTGGACCTCGACGTGCCAACCTACCTGCGTCTGGGGATCGTGCTCAACTGACCCCACACGGCCGGGATGTTGAGGACCCGGATTTCAGGGATACCTTTGGTCTCATGCACGCCGTATCGCTCGAAAGCCGGAGGGCCGCCGCCGAGGACCTGGAATCCCTCCAGGAGCTGTGGTCGGCGTCGGAATTGCCGGCCGACGAACTGGCCGGATTCTTGGGCGAGTTCCAGGTGGTGACCGACCCCGACGGCCGCGTCCTGCATGCCATTGGCCTTCTCGTCGAGGACGACCAGGGCCTGCTTCACAGCGAGGCGCTGGCCCCCGGGTCATCCCACGACCCCGACAGCTGCCGGTCCACGGCATGGAAACGGCTCAGGATCATCGCCAGGAACCAGGGCGTCCGCCGCATCTGGACCCGCGAGGATGCGGCCTACTGGTCGACCTGCGGCTTCCAGCCGGTGGCGGCCTCCGACCTCCCGGAACCGCTCCCCTCGTTCGCGACACGGGAGGACGGATGGTGGCTCTTCCGGCATCCGGAGCCTTCGCAGGCCGCCCAGATGATCCAGCAGGAGATGGCGTTGTGGCAGACCCAGCGTGAGCAGGAAGCCGAGGGTTTCCGAAACCGCCTGGCCACCTTCCGTATCGTCGCCTGGGGACTGGTCCTCGTGGTGGCGGTCCTGACGGTTGTCTTCATGGCCCTCGTCAAGACCCAACAGCTCCCGATGCGGCGTTGATCGCCGGAGTCCGGGGGGTACGATTGGCCAACCGACGGGCCTTGCTGGAGGAGAGGTTCCGGGCCGGGCACACCAAGGAGGCGAGGGTGGAGAACCCTGCTGAAACGAGTGTACCCGACCCGGAACGGGCGGACGAGATGTTGGTTCTCCATTGTCCGCCCCGTCACCGGCGAACCGGCGATGCCGGACCCTAGGGAAGCGGCACGGCTTCCCGCAACCTCAAACCCCGTTCCCTAAACCCCGTCCCTCAAAACCCGTCCCGCTCCAAGGCTGGCGGCGCATTGGGGGTGTCGGCACGTACTCATGCTCCAGCCCACCCTCCGGCAATGGGGGGAGCCCCCGGGAAGAATCCGCAACCAAGGGACAGGCTCGTGGAGGGGACAGGCTCGTGGGGATGGGGCGGGAGGCCGTCGTGGGAGATTTCTTGAAGAATCCGGGGAGAACCGATGGTCGGCGAGCGAACCCTATCATGAGGGACCGACGCGACGTCCGGGTCGGGGCCTCAGGAAAAGAACCCCATGCTTGCCCAGATCCGCTCGGCCGCCCTCCAGGGCATCGAGGCCCTGCCCGTCGAGGTCGAGGTCGATTCCGGCCCGGGTCCCCAGCAGATCGTGCTGGTCGGGCTGCCCGACGCCGCCGTCCGGGAGTCCAGGGACCGCGTCGGCACGGCCATCGTCCACAGCGGCTTCCGGTTCCCGCCCGGCCGCACCACCATCAACCTCGCCCCGGCCGACATCCGCAAGGAGGGTCCCAGCTTCGACCTCCCGATCGCCGTCGGCATCCTCGCGGCCAGCCGCCAACTGGTTCCCCGGGACCTCGCGGCCTTCGCCATGGCGGGCGAGCTGGCGCTGACCGGGGCCGTCCGACCGGTCAAGGGGGCCCTGGCCCTGGCCTTGCGCGCGCGGGCCGGCGGATGCCACGGCCTGCTCCTGCCCGCCGACAACGCGCCCGAGGCCGCCGTGGTCGACGGCCTCGACGTCATCCCGGTCCGAAGCCTGCACGAGGCGGCGCAGTTCCTCGCCGGCGAGGCGTCCATCCCTCCGCTCCGGATCGATACGGCGGCGCTGTTCGAGGCCGGGGACGACGACACGATGGACATGGCCGAGGTCCGCGGGCAGGAGTCGGTCAAGCGCGCCCTCGAGGTGGCGGCCGCCGGCGCCCACAACCTGCTGCTCATCGGGCCACCCGGCACCGGCAAGTCGATGCTCGCCCGGCGCCTGGCCACCATCCTGCCGCCGCTCACGCTCGCCGAGGCGCTGGAGGCCACCCAGATCCACAGCGTGGTCGGACAGCTCGCGCCGGGGCAGGCCCTCATCACGCGCCGGCCGTTCCGCTCGCCACACCACACCGCCAGCGACGCCGGGCTTCTCGGCGGCAACACCCAGCCGACCCCCGGCGAGATCTCCCTCGCGCACCAGGGCGTGCTCTTCCTCGACGAGCTGCCCGAGTTCAAGCGCACCGTGCTGGAGACCCTGCGCCAGCCCCTCGAGGAGGGCCGCGTGACAATCAGCCGGGCCGCCGGCACCGTGACCTTCCCGGCCCAGTTCCAGCTGGTCGCCGCGATGAACCCGTCGCCCGACGGCCGGATGCCCGCCGAGTCCCGCTCGAGCCCCCGCGAGATACGGTCCTACGTGGGCCGCATCTCGGGCCCGCTGCTCGACCGCATCGACCTGCATGTCGAGGTGCCGGCTGTGCGGTTCACCGACCTCGAGCGGGCGCGCCCCGGCGAGTCCAGCGCACGGATCCGGCAGCGGGTCGAGCAGGCCCGGGCCATCCAGCGCCGGCGGATCCCCGGCCGCCCCACGGCCTGCAACGCCCGGCTGGGCCCACGCGAGCTCCAGCAGTGCGTGCGGCTCGAGGCGGCGACCCTCACGTTCCTCAAGCACGCGCTTGCCGAGCTGAACCTTTCGGCCCGCGCCTACCACCGGATCCTCAAGGTGGCGCGGACCATCGCCGACCTCGAGGGCTCCGACGGCGTGGGCCTGGAGCACGTCTCCGAGGCCGTCCGCTACCGGTCGCTCGACCGCCAGATCTGGACTTGACCCGCCCGACCACCAGGCACGCAACGCCCGCCGCCAAGCCCTGCTCCCACTCGAGGCCCTCTGCTTCCCCTTCGCCTCCTCGGCCGCCATCGGTCGGAGCCCGGGGCCGGGCCGGGCATCCACCCGCCGTGCGCGGCCAAACGGCCGCCTTCCGGTTTGAATCCGGCGCAGCAGGCTGCTTTCATCACCACGGCTTCCATGAAGACAACTCTCCTCCTCCCCATCGCCCTCGCGGCCGCGGTCCTCTCGGCCCGCGCCGGCGACCTCGTCCAACAGCTCGCCCTCCAGACGTGGACGCTGCGCAACCTGAACTTCGAACAGGCCGTCCAGTTCGCCCAGAAACACGGCATCAAGGACCTGCAGGTCATCGGCAACCACATCGACCCCAACGCATCGAAGGAGGAGTGGGCGAAGAAGAAGGCGGCCCTCGATGCGGCCGGCCTGCGCGCCTACACCTTCGGCGTGGCCGGCACCTCGACCGACAAGGAAAAGAACCGTCGCCTCTTCGAGTTCGCGAAGTTCATGGGCATCCGCCTGATCATCGTCGAGCCGGGCGACTTCCGCATCTGGGACAACCTCGAGGAGCTGGCCAAGGAGTACGACATCCGCGTCGCCGTCCACAACCACGGCATCAAGAGCCTCTACGGCAACCCCGCCGTGGTGAAGCAGGTCATCCAGCACCGCGACACGCGCATCGGCGTGTGCATGGACGTGGGCTGGATCACCAGCGCCGGATTCGACGCCGCCAAGGTGTACCGCGACTACGACGGCCGCGTGTTCGACCTGCACCTCAAGGACAAGCGGGTCGAGAAGACGCAGGGCGACGACGTGTCCTTCGACACCCACATCGGCGAGGGCCAGGCCAACTACAAGGGCCTCTTCGCCGAGCTGCACCGCAGCGGCTACACGGGCCGGCTGGCGATCGAGACCGACAGCGGCGACTTCGCCCGGGACCCCGAGGGATTCGTCTCCAAGGCCAAGGCGTTCGTGGAGACCCGCGGCAAGGCCCCGGCCCGCTAGCCGACCCGCCGCCGCGACGGCGACGCCTCCCGGGAGGTCCCGGCCGGAGGTCCCACATCCGACCCATGTCCGAGCAGCCGACCGATCCCTCCCAGGATCCCGACACCCAGCGGATGCTCCGCGTCAAGCGGGGCGACGAGGAGGCGTTCCAGGAGCTGGTCGAGCGGTGGAACCGCCCGGTCATCGGGTTCATCCACCGCACGCTGCCCGACCCCGACGAGGCCGAGGACCTTGCACAGTCAACCTTCGTGCAGCTCTGGAGGACCGCCGGCCGGTACCAGCCCACGGCGCGCTTCTCGACCTTCCTCTTCACGATCGCCCGGAACCTGTGCCTGAACGAGATCCGGCGTCGCGTGCGCCATCCGGCCGACCCGCTGGAGGAGCCGCGCGAGGGCGACGAGGACCATGCGGCCCGCCAGATCGAGGACCCGAGACAGCGGACGGCCGGCGACGAGGCCGGTCGCGCGGAACTCTTCCGCCTCGTGGACCAGGCCCTCGACGAACTGCCCGAGAAGCAGCGGACGGCCCTGATGCTCTGCCGGGAGGGCGAGCTGAGCTACGAGGAGATCGCGGAGGTGCTCGGCACCTCGCTGCAGGCGACCAAGTCGCTCATCCACCGGGCCCGCCTCACCCTCCGGCAGCGCCTGAAGCCCTACCTGAGCGAAGGCCTGTGGCATCCCGGGCCCGACGATCCGGGGCCGACGCCCCCGCCGGCCCAGACGCCGACCTGATCGCCCTCCCCCCGGGATCGATTGCCCGAACCCGCCCCGTCGGTGCCGCAGGCTTCTTCCCGCGTGACTTCGTCCCCCCCCTTGCGAAGCTTGCCTGAGTAGCGTCCGACATGAAGTCACCCCGCCCGTCCCAACCCTCCGCCGTCGTCTCCCGCTCCGGCCGATTCACCGAAGGCCCCAGCCGCGAGGTCGCCCGGTTCTCGCAGTCGGTGTCCTTCGACTGGAGGCTCTGGCCCCACGACATCGCCGGGTCGATCGCCCACGCGACGATGCTGGAAAAGATCGGCGTGCTGTCCGCCCCGGAACGTCGCGACATCGTCGGCGGCCTCGAGGCCATCGGGCGGGAGATCGCCGCCGGGACCTTCCCGTGGAAGGAGGACCTCGAGGACGTCCACATGAACATCGAGGCCGCCCTCACCGCCCGGGTGCCGGCGGCCGCCAAGCTCCATACCGCCAGGTCTCGCAACGACCAGGTCGCCCTCGACATGCGGCTGTGGCTGCGGGCCGAGATCGCCGCGCTGACGGGTGAGCTGAGGGACCTCCAGCGGTCGCTGGTGGACCTCGGCGCCCGGCATCCGGAGGTGGTCATCCCCGGCTACACGCACCTGCAGCGGGCCCAGCCGGTCTTCTTCGCGCACCATTGCCTGGCCTACGTCGAGATGTTCGAGCGGGACGCCGGACGGCTGGCCGACGCGGCGGACCGCCTCAACGAATGCCCCCTGGGATCCGGGGCGATCGCCGGCAGCACCCTGCCCTTGGACCGCGGCCTGGTGGCCACGCTGCTGGGATTCACCGACGCCAAGGGGCGCCCGCGCCTGACCCGCAACTCGATGGACGCGGTGTCGGACCGCGACTTCGTCGTGGAGTTCGGGGCGGCCGCCTCGCTCGTCGCGGTCCACCTGAGCCGCCTCTCCGAGGACCTCATCCTGTGGGCGTCCGCGGAGTTCGGCTTCATCCGCATCGCCGACGCGTACACGACCGGTTCGTCGCTGATGCCCCAGAAGAAGAACCCGGACATCGCCGAGCTGACCCGGGGCAAGTCCGGCCGCGTCATCGGTAACTTGGTGTCGCTGCTGGTCCTGCTCAAGGGCCTGCCCATGACCTACAACCGCGACCTGCAGGAGGACAAGGAGCGCCTCTTCGACACGGCCGACACGGTGCGATCCTGCGTGTGCCTCACCGCCGCCATGCTGGACCACACCGCGGTGCAGCCGGCCGCCTGCGCCGCCGCCGCCAAGGATCCCCTGCTGCTGGCCACCGACCTGGCCGACTACCTGGTGCAACGGGGCATGCCCTTCCGGCAGGCGCACCATGCGGTGGGTGCGCTGGTGGCGTTCGCCGAGAAGGCCGGCCGCCCGATCGACCGTCTCACGCTCGACGAGCACCGGGCGATCGAGCCGTGCTTCGAGGCCGACGTCCTCGGGCTCTACGACCTGTCCCGGGCCATGGGTCGCCGGGACATCCCCGGAGCCCCGGGAGGGCGTCAGGTCGACCGGCAGATCGACGGATGGCGCCGGCGGCTGTCCGTGGCCCCTCCTGCCCCTCCTGCCCCTCCTGTCCCTCCTGCCGCGACCGCAGGGCCCCGACCCGCCCGTCGGCGGCGCACGCGTTGACGTTCCGTCCAGCCCGGACCAGCCTCCCACCCGTCATGCTCCCCAGACCCCGGAAGAACCCCTGGCCATCCGTCGGCATGCTCCTGGTCGCCTGCCTGCCCTGGCTCGGATGCGACGAGCGCCCCTGGGTGAGCGGCAAGGCCGACCCGAAGGAGGAGACCAACTACCGTCAGGCCGAGGCCTATCAGCGGATGAACCAGTTCCCCAAGGCCGTCGAATACTACCAGCGGGCGCTCGACGTGAATCCCCGCAACGCCGACGCGCACCTGGGCCTGGGCATCATCCACTCCGACTCCGCCAAGCTGCCCGAGTACGGCTTCGCCTACTACCATCTGCGGCGCTACCTGAGCCTGTCGGGACGCACCAACGACCTGATCGTCAACCAGTTGGTCCGCGCCACCGGCCTGCGCCTGGCCGAGCTTCATGCCGACGCCATCGGCAAGATCCAGACCCAGGGCCAGCTCGAGCAGATGCGGCGCGAGAACGACGAACTGCGCAAGGCCGTCCACAGCCTGAGCAACCAGCTCCAGAACGCCTCGACCCGGTCGTCCGCCACGGGCCCCACCGCGGCCGCCGCCCCGCCGGGTCCGGCGGTCCCGTCGACCCGGATGCCGGCGTCGAAGGTCAAGACGCCCCCTCCGACGCGTGCGGTGCCCGCCTCGCCGAACCCGCCGCGGGCCGAGGCCAAGTTGGTCGAGCCCAAGTCCCGGCCCGCCGCCCGCCCACCGACCCCGGAGCCCCGTCGGTCCTCCACACCCAAGACCTACCGGATGAAGCCCGGAGACACCCTGGCGGCGATCGCCGCGGCCCAGGGGATCACCCTGCAGCAGTTGCAGGCGGCCAATCCCGGGGTCGACACCCGCCGGCTCAAGCCCGGCTCGGAGATCCGGGTTCCCTAGCCACCCGGAAAATTGCCCCCGATCCATGGCCTCCCGGATCGCCCTCGCCGCCGCCGCCCTGTTCTGGGGGGTGATGAACGCGCTGCTCTGGCAGGCCGAATGGGGCGGGCGGTTCTCGGCCGACTCGGGCATCTCGCCGGAGCTGGTCTGGCGACGCCTGCTCGATTCACCCGACGCCAGCGTGCTGAGCATCCGTCACCAGGGCCGCCCGATCGGCACCCTCGAGTGGCATCCATCGGTCCTGGAGGCGCCGCAGGCCGGGTCGACCAACGCCATCGAGGGCATGGTTTCGGCCCCGACGGGCCACCACCTGCGGGTCGCGATCCGCTTCTCCGGCGAGCACACGCCGCTCGACCGGCTGATGATCCTCGGGAACATCGACCTCTCCGCGTCGAACACGCTCGACCGCCTCCAGGTGCGCGTGGACCAGCGGCCGAGGAGCTGGGAGATCCAGACCGAGGCCGGGTCGGACCGGGTGCGACTGGTGTACGAGGAGGGTCGCCGCCAGTTCGACCAGAGCTTCGAGACGAAGAACGCCGCGGCCCTGCGCCTGATGGCCGCTCCCTACCTCGCCGTCCTGCCCGCCGGGCTGATCCCCGAGGAGGCCTGGACGCGGCCAGAGTCGCTGTCGCGGTCGGTGACGCTCGAGACCGGCTCCGACGGCCTGCAGGTCGGCCGGAGCCGTCTCAAGGTGCACCGAGTGACGGCCCGGCTGCCGGGGCAGCTCGAGGCCACCGCCTTCATCAGCCGCGCCGGCGAGATCCTGAAGGTGCAGTTGCCGGACCGGCTGGTGCTGGTCAACGAGGCCATCCTCGGCCGATGACCCCGGGGGAGCCGCCATGATCGAACTCGAGGGATTGACCAAGGACTTCGGAACGCTGCGGGCCGTCGACGGCATCGACCTGGCGATCCCGCGCGGGCAGTTCTTCGCCGTGCTCGGCCCCAACGCCGCGGGCAAGACCACCACCATCAAGATGATGGTGGGCCTCATCCGCCCGACGGCAGGGCGGGCACGGATCGCGGGTTTCGACATCCAGCAGCAGCCCCTCGAGGCCCGGGCGCGCCTGAGCTACGTGCCGGACTTCCCCTTCCTGTACGAGAAGCTCACCCCGGCCGAATTCCTCCGGTTCACGGGCCGCCTGTTCCGCATGCCCGAGGCGGGGATCCGCGAGGGCTGCGACGAGCTGGTTCCCCGCTTCAACCTCGAGGAATGGCTCGACCAGCCCATCGAGTCCCTCAGCCACGGCACCCGCCAGCGCATCGCCATCGCCAGCGCCCTGCTCCACCGGCCCGAGGTGTTCATCATCGACGAACCGATGGTGGGCCTCGATCCCCACCACGCCCGCGTGGTTAAGGACATCCTGCGCGAGCGGGCCACCCGGGACGGCATGACCGTCTTCCTCAGCACCCATCAGGTGGGCGTCGCCGAGGAGATGGCCGACCGCATCGGGGTATTCCATCAGGGGCGCGTGATCGCCTGCGGGGATGCGGGCCAACTGCGCCAACAGGCCGGGACCCGTGGATCCCTCGAGGCGGCGTTCCTCGCGCTCACCCGCGACGCCGCCACCCGGGGGGATGCCGGAGGATCGGCCCCGGCCTGAGGGCCCCGGCCTGAGGGCCCCGCGGACCCTTGGAACCCAGACCGGTCAGGAGGCCGGTGGGCCTCCGGACCCGCCCAGGTCCTTGGGGTTCATGGGCTTGGGGGCTGCGGCAAGCAGTTGCTGGGCGAGCTTGCTCAGGCGCCGGTTCTCGCGTTCCAGGCGCTCCATTTCGGTGGTGATGAAGAACACGTCGCCCCGATCCATCTCCCGCTCCACCGAGGCGATGGCGTTGTTCAGGGAACGATCCCCGACCGAAGCCGCCGTCTCCTTGAGCGAGGTGATCTTGTTCCAAGCGGAATTGCGCTGGCCCTTGGACAGGGCCGTGCGGGCGAAGGTGAGGGTCTCGGTGGTCTCGGTGTTGACCGCCTGGATCATCTTGCCGAAGGCGTAGGTGGAGAGACCCGACTTCTCCTGGGCCTCCTGGATCGGGGTCTTGCTCTCGGCAACGGCCTTGAGCGTGCCGGTCAGCTCGGCCACGTCCATCATCGGGGAGCAGAAGATGACCTCCGTGTCGTGGAACCTCGGGTCGGCCTTCACCCGCCTGCCGAACTCGGCACCAACGCTGTTGTCCTCCCGGGTGCCCACGAGGCAGAGGCGGACGACCGCCACCTCGTCCAGTTTGTTCCAAGCCTCGTCGGTCGACGAGGTCTCGATGACCTCCAGGTCGAGACCGACGACACACGAGAGCAGCCGGGCACGGGCCTTGAAGTCCCTCTCCACGATGAGCACCGTATGGCGGGAGCGCGGTGCCAAATCTTCCTCCGCCGTCGAGGTCACCCGGACGAATTCGGTGTGCTCGCGCAGCGGCCCCTCGAGGGCCTCGATCTCCTCGTGGCTGATCTGGAGCACGAGGCCAAGCTGTCCAGACCGGCCGAGGGTGGAGCGCGCCCTGGCATGGATGGCCACGAGGAAGGTCTCCCAGGCCGTCTGGTTGACCTGCTGGCGCAAGGTCACCACCTCCTGCTGGCGCAAGGTCACCACCTCCTGCTGGCGCAAGGTCACCACCTCGTCGGCCAAGGGGGCCAGCTTGTCCACCTCGGCACGCAGCGTCTTGTTGGAGACCTCCAATTCCCGGATCCGCGTGGCGTATTTGGCGATGTTCTCCGCCATCTTGGCGTCGGCTGCGCCCACGGGCGCCGCCGTAGCGATCGCCTTGGCCAACCCTTTCTGGAGCGCCCGGGTCTGGAAGAACAGGAGCCCCAGCCCGATCACGCCCAGGGTGCAACCGCCGGCCGCCGACATGAACTTGACCTGGCGGGAATCCTCGAATTCCTTGACCGCACGTTTCAGGAGCGACCGTTCCAACACCCCGAGGCGCGACTCGAGTTCCTCCCGGCTCTGCTTGAGGCGGACCACGATCATGGCCCGGTCCTGGTCGCCCAACGGATGCTGGAAGTTGGTGAAGTCGGACAGGAACTGTGTCCGGAAGAACCCCTTGAGCAACTGGAAGGCCTGCTCGTTGTCGGCCATGAGACCGGAGTCCTCCATCTCGGAGATGCCCCGGGCCATGGACTCCTTCATGCCGGCCAGGCGCCTCGGCACGTCCGGGGGGGGAAGAGCCCTTGTCCATCGGCCAGGAGCTTGCCCAGGAGCGCCAGCTCCACGCGCAATTGCTGGGCGCCGTCCCGGGCCCGACCCACCCTGCCGAACATGTCGGTGGGTTTGCGGCCGATCGCCACCTCGAGGATGATCGCCAGGACCGACACGCCGATGATCGTCACCAGCGAGGTGTACCATATCTGCCGGAGGCTCGTCTGGATCGAGGTGTCGGACATGAGGGAAACCGGGGGGACGAAGATGGGCGTCCCGATCCGAATCTATCGGAACGATCGTCGGCGGACTTGAGACGACCCCGTCAACCGGGCCGGGTCACCCGGGTGTCGACCAGCGTCCATCGCGGGTCGGGATCCGGGTGGTTGCGGTTGCAATGCAGACCCCGGCTCTCCGGCCGCTGGAGGGCGCTGGCCACGATGATCTCGGCGACGGTGGCCAGGTTGCGCAGCTCGAGCAGGTCGGACGTGACGATGAAGTCCCAGTAGTATTCGCGGATCTCCTCCTGCAGGTTGGCGAGGCGCTTCTGGGCGCGGCGCAGACGCTTGTCGGTCCGGACGATGCCGACATAGTCCCACATCAGGCGGCGGATCTCGTCCCAGTTGTGGGAGACGACGACCATCTCGTCCGGGTCGGTGGCCCGGCCGGTCTGCCATCCGGGGATCGGGACCGGCGGCCCGGCCGGCGACATCGCGAGCACCCGGTCGGCCGCCCGGTGGGAGCAGACCAGCGCCTCGAGCAGCGAGTTGCTGGCCAGCCGGTTGGCCCCATGGAGCCCCGTGCAGGCCACCTCGCCCACGGCCAGGAGGCCCGGCAGGCAGGTCTGCCCGTCGAGGTCGGTCTCCACGCCGCCGCATTGGTAGTGGGCGGCCGGCACCACCGGGATCCAGTCGCGGGTGATGTCGATGCCGAACTCGAGGCACCGGGCGTGGATCGTCGGGAAATGTCCGAGGACGAACTCCCGAGGCCGGTGGGTGATGTCCAGGTGGACGCAGTCGGCGCCGGTGCGTTTCATCTCCGAGTCGATGGCCCGGGCGACGATGTCCCGGGGGGCCAACTCCAGGCGCGGGTCGTAGCGCTGCATGAAGCGCTCGCCGTCCGGCCCCCTCAGGACACCGCCTTCGCCCCGGACCGCCTCGGAGATGAGGAACGACTTGGCCTTGGGATGGAAGAGGCAGGTCGGGTGGAACTGGATGAACTCCATGTTCAGGATCGGCACCCCGGCGCGGTAGGCTATGGCCACGCCGTCCCCGGTCGCGATGTCCGGGTTGGTGGTGTAGAGGTAGACCTTGCCGCAGCCGCCGGTCGCCAGCAGCACCGCGGACGACCGGAACACTTCCACTCGCCCCCCGGGCTTGTCCAGGACGTAGACTCCGACACACCGGTTCGGGCCCGGCAATCCCAGCTTGGCCGTGGTGACGAGGTCGACGGCCAGATGGTTCTCGAAGACGGAGATGGCCGGGTCGGCCGCCACCGCAGCCAGGAGGGCCCGCTCGATCTCGCGCCCGGTGGCGTCAGCCGCGTGGAGGATCCGGCGCTTCGAGTGGCCGCCCTCCTTGGTGAGGTCCAGCTCACGGCGTCCCCCGCCCCCGGGGATGTCCCGCTGGCTGAAGCGCGTGCCGAGACGGATCAGCTCGGCGATGCGCTCCGGCCCCTCCTCGACGATGGTCCGCACGACCGGCTCCCGGCAGAGACCGGCGCCGGCCTCCAGCGTGTCCCGCACATGCAGCTCGAAGCTGTCCTCGCGGCTGGTGACCGAGGCGATGCCGCCCTGCGCCCAGTTGGTGTTCGAGTCCGCCCGGTTCTTCTTGGTCAGGATGGCCACGCGGCCGGCCCGGGCCACGTTCAACGCGTAGGTCAGCCCGGCGATGCCGCTGCCCAGCACGATGAAGTCGAACGAATGGGTCCCGGGGGCCGACATCGCGCCTAGGAACCGCCCGCGCCGTGGTGCTCGATCCGGACGATCTTGGTGTCCGAATTGTTGCCCCAGTCCTTGCCGAACTCGATGAGGTAGAGGCAGCCGTCCGGGCCCAGCTCGATGTCCATGGGCCGCTTGAAGGTGGAAGCGGGCATGAAGCGCTCCATCATCCACTTGCCGTCGGCGGTCTTGGCGATGTTGTCGTTCTCGTCCAGCTTCACGGCGATGATCCAGTTGCGAGACCACTCGTAGATGAAGAGCGTGTGGTCGAACTCCTTGGGCAGGCGGTGCGGCGAGGGATTCTTCGGGTCGAAGTAGTACACCGGACCGGCCATGGCGGTGCGGCCTCCGGATCCAACCACCGGGAACCGGGTCGAGGCCGAGGCCGGGTAGTAGATGAACGCGGGCTGGGCCGGCGGGAGGTCCTGGATGCCGGTGTTGTTCGGCGAGGTGTTCTTCGGGTGCATCGGGTCGAACACCCAGCCCTTCGGATCCCACGGCTCGGGCTTCGGGGGAAGCTCCGGCAGGTTGTCGACCTGGCCCTTCTTCTTGAGTTCCTCGAGCTTCTTGCGCGCCTGGTCGAAGGCCTGCCGGGTCTCGCCGGCCCGCTGGCGGTCCACGAAGTTGACCTTGGTGTAGACGCGGTTGTCGCCGACGAACATGGGCCAGCCGAAGAATCCGGGCTTGCGGGCCTGGTTGACCTCGTCGAAGCCGGCCGAGCCCCGCTTCGGGTCGGCATGCCCGGAATCGGGGCCGACCTCACCCCAGTAGAGGTAGCCGGTACGCCGGTCGACCGATACGCGGAAGGGGTTCCGATTGCCCATCACGTAGATCTCCGGTCGGGTTCCGGCGGTGCCGGGCTTGAAGAGGTTGCCCTCGGGAATGTCGTAGCCGCCCTGCGGGCGCGGCTTGACGCGGAGGATCTTGCCGACGAGCGAGTTGGCATTGGCCGCCGTCCGCTGCCCGTCCCAGGGATACCGGCCGGGACGCTCGTCATGGGGCGAGAAGCCGTCGGAATCGAACGGGTTGGTGTTGTCGCCGATCGACATGTAGAGGTTGCCCGCCGGGTCGAAGGTCAACGAGCCGCCGACATGGCAGCACTGTTCGCGCTGCGTCTCGACGTCGATGATCGGCGTCTCGGTGGACAGGTCCAGCTGGTCGCCCGTCACGGTGAAGCGCGAGACCCGGAGGATGCCGACCTTGCCCTGGGCATTCGTGGTCGTTTCCGGCAGGGAGCGGTTCACGTAGATCCAGTGGTTCTTGGGGAATCCCGGGTCGAGGGTGATGCCCAGGGCACCGTCCTCGAGACCGGTGAAGGTCGCCAGCTTTCCCGCGACCACCGTGGCCCGGACGTCCGGTTTCCACACCTTCACCACGCCGGCCCGCTCGACCCAGAAGACCCGACCATCGGGAGCCACCGTCAGTTCCATGGGATCGACCAGGGTGTCCTTGGCCTTCCCGTCGACCGCGGCATCCTCATCGAGGATCACCTTCTTGAAGGCCGACTCCGGAGGCATCCAGGACTGGGGGGTGGCGGGGGCCTGCGCGATGGCCGGACCAACGAGGCCCCAGAGCAACAGCAGTCGAAAACCGGGGAATTTCATTGGGAAATCGAAATGGATTCACCCCCGACACGCAAACTCCTTTTTTTGGGGGGGCACAGGCGCGCGGCGGGGCCGGGCCGGCGTCCTCTCGGCCGGCCAGTGGGATCACGGACCCGTGGGGCTTGGGGCCGGAGGGACCTGGGCCGGGCTGAGCAGGTCCTGCTCGATGGCTTTCAGGCGGTCGGCGGTGGACGAGACCAGCAGGCGCACGCGCGGGTCGGGTGCCCCGCGCCGGTCGGCCTCGGCGGAGCGGCCCGAGCGCGCCTCCTGGTAGCGGGTGAGGCCGTCGATGAACCGGTCGAGCAGCACCAGGCGGGCCCGGGTGGATTCGTCGAGGCCATCGCGCCGGGCCATGGACTCGCCCAGGCCCAAGAGCATGCGCAACTGGAACAGCTTCCGTTGCAGCACCGGCTGCTGGGCGGGATAGGGCCACTCTTCGAGGATCTGCGAGATCTTCACCCGACGACGCTCGGGTACGCCGTTGGTGGTGGCTGCCACCTCCACCGTCTCGGTGAGGACCGAACGCATCTGCCCGGTCCAAGCCTCGGGGGTCATGCGTCGGGCGGCATCCTGGACATGGAACGCCATCGAGACCACGCCCCACCATTTCTCGACATCCAGGAGACTGGAGAACTCGGCCGAATAGGTACGCAGGAACCCGGTCTGCCAGTTCAGGGGCCGGTTGAAGGAGACCACGAGTCTCCCCAGGGAACCGGAATTGCCACCAAGGGAGCGCAGCTGATGCACCAGCAGGGCGGACGAGCCCTGGAACCAGGCGAACCGGTTGGTGTCGCCGAGCATGGCCTCCGGCGGTTGGGCCAGCGTCTCGAAGCCGAGGGGCGCCCGGCCGGCGGTCCTGCCGGCGATCGCGGCGACGGGATCGAGGGGCCGGCGGGGGTCCCTGAAATCGCGATCCATCTGTGGGACCAGTTCCGGCCCGGACTCGGCCACCATCAGCAAGGTGGTGATTCCCTCCGAGAGCCAGAGCGGGATGGGGCTCAAGGACCCCTCGTTCTCGCGATTGGCGATTTCCAGCAGGAGGACCTCCACGAGGGTGCGCACGAGCAAGGTCGAGTCGAGCCGCTCCTGAAGCTCCAGGGCATAGCGCCAACCATCCGTGTACTGGGTGGCAACGATGCGCGCAGGGAGCCGCCGGGAGTCGGCTTTGAAGATGCGGACGACCACGGATCCACGGTGGTGGTCCTCCAACCGGAGCACTCGCAGGACGCCCGCCTTGACCCGTTCACAGGCGACCGAGAGCACGGGCGGACTCAAGGTCGCCACGCCGCCCTGATCCATCGGCCGGAGCGGATTCAGGGTGACGCTGCGCTGGGAAGGACCGGTTGGGAGCCGGATCGCCTGGGATCCGCCGGTGGCGGGGGCCGCAAGGTCTCCAAGGACGAGGAATTGCCCGGAGCGGCTTCGGGTGGGGGCTCCCGTGGGTCGGGGCACCGGCGAATCGACCTGCGCGGACAGGGCGGGAACCAGGCCCGGAAAAAGGCCTGAAGCGAGGCCCCAGAACAGGCTCCAGGACAGCACCCCGACCAGGCCAGGAGGCAAGCCCGAGTGGGGCCTCATCCCTGACGGGCGTCTCGGGACCGGGCTCCGCCGCCCCCGAGGCCCTTCGTCCGGAACTGGAGCCCCGCTGGGAATCACGGATTGGACGACTTGGCCGCCGTTTTGGATGCGGGCTTGGAGGAGGCGGCGGGCGCAGGACTGGATGTCGGAGTCGCCGAGCCGGAAGCGGGTGACGAGCCGGAAGGCTTGGAATCGCTCGCCGCCGCTGACTGGTAGTTGGAACTGCGGTAGTCGGTGATATAGAACCCGGAACCCTTGAAGAGCAGTCCGGCCCCGCCGCCTACCCCCCGTTGGACCTTCCCCTTGCCCCATTTCTTGCCCGGACACGACTCCTTGGGACATTGGGTCAGCGGGGACTCGCTGATGCGTTGGGATACCTCGAATTGCGCCTGACACTTCAGGCAGGTGTACTCATAGGTAGGCATAGGGAAAACAGCAGCGTGGATCCGAGCGGTCGGACCTTTGCCCGACCGCCGACACAGGGACAGGCTAGGTGATTCCAAAATCCGAGGAAAGTCCGGTGCGGTGAAATTCCAAGGAAGGGGCGTTGCCGAATTCGTGGACGTAGAACGTGGGCCTGGATGCAAATGGGTCCCGCGACCTGCTCGAACCCGTGGAAATGGATCCATGGATCTTGTGATGCTGGGTCCGGCTCGCGTTCCCGAACTCTGTGAACGTGGAACATCGGGACGTGGGACGGCTTCGGGTTGTTGGCGAGGGGTGGGCCGTTGGGCAGGGAAAACCCTTGGGATTCAAAACCAAAAGGGCCAGACTTCGTTGGAAGTCTGGCCCTTGGTTTGTGGTTTGAAAGGTTCGGCGGCTACC
>Ga0194133_10000560_pt1 | contig 73399 bp, 70 predicted proteins | sample TA2KigOf40mmetaG_FD_155448 | JGI IMG/M metagenome (GOLD analysis project Ga0194133, IMG submission 155448) | Freshwater microbial communities from Lake Tanganyika, Tanzania - TA2015055 Kigoma Offshore 40m | ecosystem: Environmental > Aquatic > Freshwater > Lake | place: Tanzania: Lake... | reverse complement strand
CCGCAGTTGTAATTTGAATACCCTTTGCGGGATTGGATGCGGATTTTGCTGACGGCTGAGGTTGCTGGCTATATGTACGAACAATACCATTTGTTGTTGCCGCCGTGGTTGCGCTATTCATAGGTTCCAGACTCTTCACTTTACGTAAATGATCTCCCGAGGTAGCCGACTTATATTTCTCAGTCGCATGGGTTATCATATGAATATGGATAATCGGATACATCGCTGGATCAATCCGTTTCAAAATCTCCAAATACAACATTTTGATGGAATCCATCGTTATCATTTGAATCGACTCGAAATACGTATTGATAGTATAGGGCGCGCGCGTATATTCGTGCGCATCTGCGTATCCAATAAATTTGATGATTTCCTCCAAATCGAGGTATCGCAGCAAGTTGTTATTATCATAACAGTGATTCACGCACCGAATCATATCTGTATAATCATTGAACATTAAGTGGGGCAATACACAATATCCATCTTTGTTCAGAATCGAAATCGACTTCTTGCAATCGAAACTCGTAATATGATTGATCTCCGCATTTTCAAATTTCATGCGGAAATCAATGATAACATCCTCGATCTCCCTTTCCTTTGGAAGAGTCGCGCAAGATAATACCATCTTTGAAATTCGGTTTTCGCTCCAATTGCGATGAATCGTTTCGTGGAGAGGATGATCCACATAATCCATGGTAATCGTCGGTTCGTCCCAATACGTTATTAATTGACTGTCGCTATTAAAGGCGAGCATATAGTGCATTGCCGTTAAATAGGATTTCACGTCGCAGATCATGATTTCGACATTTGTACCAATACTGTTATCCACTTTTCCAATACCTCCCGATTTCTTATTCACCGTATAATTCACCGCCGAGAAATAGTGAAGGCGGATATCGGATGCAGTTTCGCACCCGAATGCAAAAGCGACTTTTTTCCCCAGCGAAATAGCCGACTTAGCAAGAGCAAGACCGACATGGCGCGCGACACATACAAACACGATTTTGTACTCACTTGCAAGGCCAAGTGGCGACATCGTTTTGCCCGTTCCAGTAGGAGCACTGTATAATACGAGTCTTGGCGTACTTGGGCGATTTCTGAACACAGAGAACAACTGTTTTTGGTGATCATAAAGAGTAATATCTTGGTACTTGAATATATACTTGTTTTTCTCGATAAATAGATGCGCGTTGTCGAATACCTCCCGAATATTTGTTTTTTGAATGCCAAGATCAATAACCCAATGTACGAAATGAAGCACGTGGGTATTCAAATGGGGAACGGAGTTGTTTTTAATGTGAATAAGCGTGTATAGGTAGAATCCGTATTCGGAGGTGTTCTTCGAAAGGGAACAAAGCACTTTCGAGCAAAAGTCGATGAGGACATATTCGTAAATAGATGATTTGTACGTTTGAACAGAGGAAGACATGTTTTTGACGCGGATAATGTCCGCCTTTTTAAGACTTTTTGTAGCAGAGAGCAGCGATTGTTCGGATGTTTTCCAATCGGACAAGAGTCCAGGAATGGTCGAGGGCGCTTCTCCTTTTTTTGTTTTGTAAGATGCCATGGTAGCCTCGATGGCTGAAATCTCCCTTTCAAAGTATTCGCGGTAGAAGTAGGAGTGCATTTCATCCGAGGGAGCTATGTGGAGGATTTGCAGCATGGACTGGTTATCATTCGACCGTATATTCACTTGAGTGTATCCATTCATAATAACATGGAGAATTTTTCTTTCATTTTCATTCACAGGGATCTCAATGTTATCCCACTCGGCGCGAGAGAGCTTGTTCTGAGTTAGATCCATTTTCTAAGAGGAAGAGGAAGGTTGTTGGCTTGTAATGCTTAATAAGTGTTTCACTTGTATAATATATGTTCAAATAACATTTCCAAAATCAATTTTTCGGGAGAAAATGAATAAAAATAAAAAACACGAATAGAGATATCTATATAGTAAGAAATATCAATATCATAAATATACTAAGAAATATAATATAACCCATAACCCATAAAAGAGAATGTTCAAAGAATGGTTTTATCCGGAAATAAAAAAGATTGGATTCGAAGATGTGAAACATGCATTGGCTGTGCATCGAAATAATACGCTGATTATAAATACATTGGATATTCAAGATCAGAATTGTTTAATCAAGGGAACAATTCACGCGCAGGACGAAGAGCGCACCATAAATAAGTATATTGATGATGGTCTTGCAAAAACCAGACATATTATTGTATATGGAATGAACGACTGTGATAATAAATTGGTATCCAAATGCAGGCAATTGCAGAGTCTAGGATTCCTGGATGTGTATATGTATATGGGCGGATTATTTGAATGGTTGCTATTACAGGATATTTATGGAGATAGCGAATTTCCAACCACTTCAAAGGCGATTGATATTTTGAAATATCGGCCTCCCAAAACATGGACAAATATATGACCTTAAAAAATTGAAATATATATTCTTATTACACCTTTGCACATTTAAAACGCCGATTTTCTTAAATGTTTTTTATTTTATTTCCTGAATATAATAAAAAATTGATTTACTTTTTCATTAAAATATTATTACATAACTTATATGAACTTTATCAAAATGAACCAAACTAACGGATATATCTATGTTAGAAATCATCCATCATATGATGTTGATGATGCGTGTAAAATGGGTAAGGCAATTAATATTCCTGAAAGGGACACACAATATGCAACTGGTGAGATTAAGAGAGGATATTTTGAAGTGGTATTTGAAGTTCCTATTGAAAAAATGGGAATTGTTGAACGCTTATTACAAAATGAGTTTCGTGAATTAAATGTCAAATATGATGCTGGAACCGAGTTTTACAATAAAAAAATAATTACTCTTATTGAACCTTATCTAATTACACTTGGAATTAAATATAGAAAATTATCAAAACAAGAAATTAGTGATTTGGTAAGATGCAACAGAGTAAGAAAAACCATAAAAAAAATAAACATTCAATCATTAATTCATATGCTAAAATCCAAGAGAACAAATAAACAAATAGTTTCCTACATACCAAGAAACGACCAAACTATTATTATTGAAAAGTCAGTTATACATTTTCAACAATACGATAAAGGTATGCTTGTATTAATGTGTGGCGTAGGAAAAACTCTAATTTCATTATGGATTACACAAGAAATAAACTCAAATACTATTCTTATTGGTGTTCCAAATAAATTATTATTGAAACAATGGGAAGAAGTTATTTGTGTTTTGTTTCAAAGTGTTCCGTATTTAATTGTTTCAGGTGGTGTAGATACTGAAAATATAATGCAATTTTTAGAAAATAACCAAAAAAAGTGTATTGTAATAACTACATATTCATCAGCACATAAAGTATATACTGCAACACAAGATACGAGATTTGTGTTTGGTATGAAAATATTAGACGAAGTTCATCATTTAACAACAAATAATATGCGATTAGCACACACTACAAAAAAATATATTCAAATGTTAAACATTCCATCTGTTAAACAACTATCATTAACTGCTACACTTAAACAATTGGAAAGTATGTGTGATGACGGTATTGTAGTTTCAAATGATAATGTTGAATATTTTGGAGAAATAATTGATAGAAAATGTTTGCTATGGGCGATTAATGAAAATATTATTTGTGATTATGTTATTCAAACCATTATTACAAATGAAGAACAATTAGAACAACAATTATCAAGATTTCATATTGTAGAAGAAAATGATAAGAGGTTGTTTTTGAGTGCGTTTGCATCGTTAAAAAGCATATTTGACGGACATTCACATCATTTATTAATATATTCAAATAACAAGGATAATTCATTGAAATTAATTCAATATATAAAAATGCTGATAGACGATAATTACTTTGATATACCTGATTTATATTATTCAAATTATCATAGTGAAATGAAATCAAAAGACCAAAAAGAAATAATTAATAATTTTGAAAAGGTGAAATTTGGAATAATTACTTGTGTTTATTGTTTAGGTGAAGGGTGGGATTTTCCATTATTGGATGGTGTTGTATTTGCTGAAAATATGACATCAAATATCCGTATAGTTCAATCCGCATTAAGAGCAAGTAGAAAAAATAAAAAAGATACAAATAAAAAAACCAAAATCATTTTACCAATTTTGAATAGAGATGACTGGTTAGAAAATAATGAAAACCCTGATTTGAAAAAGGTAAGAGAAGTTATTTATCAAATGGGATTAGAAGATGAAACTATAACTCAAAAAATCAAGGTGTTTAGAATTGATATTGAAAAACAAAAACCTAAACCAAAAGAAAAAGAAGAAAGAGAAATTGTTGATGAGTTTGGTGAATACGATGATGAATTAACTCAAAAATTAAGATTGAAAACAATAAAAAGAACTGCACTTGCTACAACATATGAAAAAGCAAGAAAAATTATTGCTGATAAAAATATAAAAAGTAAGGAAAGTTATTATGAATTATGCGAAAGAGATAATAGATTATCCAAAGAACCTGAAATAGTATTCAAAGGACAATTTACAAACTGGATAGAATATTTAAGTATTGAACGAGTATATTATGATTTGGAAACCTGTAAAAATAAAGTAGGTGAGTATTTATTGTTATATCCTGAAATAAAAAAACATTATTTGGACTTATCAATTGTAAGTAATGAATTATGCAAAATAGATGCTTTATTACCACCAAATGGATTATGGGTTGAATACTATAATGTAAAGGATTTGCGAGATATAATTACTATCATAAATAAGAAAAAGAAAAATTCAAGTGATATTCTATAATTACTATATAAAATCATATTCATAATGATATTATATGAATATGATGGAAGATTTTCGTAAAACTATTATTGAGTATAACTTGTGTAAAAAAATTATGAAAAATCAAACAATCATTATAAATGAGTTAAATGTAATATTGAAAGAACAAAATGGATATAAATATAATTTAAAAACTGAAAAAATTAAAAAACATTTTCCTGCAAGTATAAATACAAATTATGATACATATAATAATTTTTTGATTAAAGAACATAGTAAAAATAGAAGAGTATCATTTTCTTTATCATCAAAAACAATTATAGAACAAATTAATAATTTTTTATCAACAGCAACAAGAAGATACAATACAATAAATATATTTAATAATGAAAATGACTTATTTGAATGTTTAATTACTAAAAATACATACAATTTACCAATATTATCTCCATTAGATTTGCGACATAATTTAATTAAATATGAATGTGAAACAGATATAAGATATAGATTTCCTTACTTTTTTGATAAAGATGATAGACCATTTTATGATGTTGTTTATATTGTTAAAACTGAAAATCCTCATTTTTATATTGATACTAATAATAAAACATTATGTGATACTATATTAATTTGTTGTAAGAGCAAAATATTTAATATTATGTTTGAATTAGATATACACCATCCATATTATAGTCATCTAACTAATAATTATCCTGAACCACTAATAAAACAAATATATAATAACACAACTATTTAGGAATATTAAGGAAAAAATACTTTTTTATAAAATTGAATAAAAAATTGAAATAAATTAATATAAAGAAATATTATCTTATATAATTATATATGGCGATGTCTAAACAATATACTTGCGAACTCTGTAATAAAGTCTTTAATCAAAAAATTGATTTTACAAGACACCAAAATAAGAAAGCACCTTGTATAACTATTGATAAGATGCAGGAATTAACACAAACCAAAGAAGTAAAATCTGATTTTAAAACTAACTTATCCACAATATTTAATTATTGTTTGGATGTGTTAAGAAATAACGAACATCTAACAGGTGATAAAGCATTAAGAACATTAGCACACTTGTTGGATTTAAGATTATTAGAACCTCAATTTGGCAATCAAATTGATATTGATACATATGATTACGATTTTAGTTCATATGAAGATGATATTATTGAAAAACATAAAGCAAAATTATTGAGCGTGGTAAGGTTTAGTAATCTTGCAAAAGAAAAAGAAGAAAATATACCAAAAATTATGAAATGTTTATGGGATGAGATTTTATCAGTTCATCCTATTACTAAAAATATATTCTTGAAAGGAAAAGGATTTGATATTCAACATCAATCTACATATAAAAAATTAATTGATAAATTATATACATTTGATTTTGAAGCGGTTGATGAAGATATTTTGGGTGAAGCATATGAAGAAGTAATCAAAGATGTTATGACTGGTAAGGTGTTGGGACAATTCTTTACACCGCCAAAAGTTAAACAAATGATGATTAAACTTATTGACCCTCAACTAAAAGCAGATGGAACAATTGAAAAAATATTTGACCCTGCTATGGGAACTGGTGGGTTCTTAATCTCATCATTAAGACATTTGTTGCATCAGTCTAAAACAAAAGGTATTGAAATGGATTGGAACTTTATCAGTAATGAAGGACTTGGTGGAAGAGAAGCAGAACCTGACACATATCAATTAGCAGTTTCAAATATGTTAATTTCGTCAGGTCATATGTTTAATGTGTTGGAAAAAGGAGATAGCATTCGCAATCCAATTACAAATAAATATGATATTATTCTTGCAAATCCACCTTTTGGCATTGATGGTTTAATCTATAATGAAATTTTACATCCATTAAGAAATGAATATATGCCTATAAAATCTAATAGTGCTGTTCCATTATTCTTACAAGCAATTATTCATATGTTAAAGGTAAATGGAAGATGTGCTCTCGTATTGCCCGATGGTAAAGAACTATTTAGTAAAAGTAATGAACTTGTTAATATTAGAGAATATTTAATGAAGACTTGTGATTTAAAAGAAATAATATATCTACCATCAGGAGTATTTACACATACATCTATAAAAACTTGCGTTTTGTATTTTGTAAAAAAAAGAGAAGGTAATGAAACATTAGAAACAAAAATCAAATATTCAAAGGTAAATCAAAAAGAAACAGATAGACAATATGTATTTTCAAAAATACATCAAACAAATAAAGTTAAATTCTATGATTACAATACAGAAAATGAAGTTAAACATTTATTGTTAGAAGTTGAAATTGATAGTATTTCTAAAAAAGGATATTCATTAAATTATGCAGAATATTTGAAGGATGAAAATGAAGATAATGAAATATATGAAGATGGTGTAATTGTTAAACAACTTGAAGAAGTATGTAATTATGAAATAGGAGGAACTCCATCAAGAAGCAAACCAGAATATTATGAAAATGGAAATAACTTATGGGTTTCCGTTAGGGAATTAAATGGCGGTTATATTTATGATACAAAGGAAAAAATAAATGATGTTGGTGTTAAAAAAAGTAATGTTAAATTATATGATATAGGAACAATATTATTCTCGTTTAAATTAAGTATTGGTAAAACTGCTATTGTAGGAACACCTATGTATAGTAATGAAGCAATTGCTGGTATAAAATCAAAAAATACAGATATTTTAGATAATATGTATTTATACTATTATTTATCAACTACAAATTTCAAACAAATTGGTTCTGGTATGTTAGGACAAGGTTCGTTAAATAAAAAATCATTGGGTAAAATCAAAATACCTATTCCATCTATGAAACGCCAAAAAGAAATAGTAAATTATTTATTAGATATTGATGCAAAAAATAAACAATTGGAAATTGAAATTGAAAATAATAAAAAACAAGCACAAATATTTATTTCAGGAATTGTAAAAACACCTATAATAAGTCAAGATGAAACAAGTTCAATTGATACTGAAACAAATGAAGTCATTCAAGACACAATACCAATTAAAGAAGAAATCGTAATTGAACCAAAACCAAAGACCAAGGTTATTATCAAGAAAAAGGTAAAGAAACCTCTTGTTATTGTTGAAGATGAAGATGTTGTTGTATAACTATTCAGTCAATAATGTAGTGTATATTTTAGTATAAATAATTTAATTATAAACATTTTTTTATTCCAATAATTATATCATATAATATAATTATTATATAATATAATGCCTACACATAAAAGCGAAGATTATAAATTATCTGCGGTTGAATATTATTTAACAGAAGATAAATCACAAGAAGAAGTATGTAAAATATTCAAATGTTCTGCACGAAGTTTAATGAGATGGGTTGATAAATATAATGAAGAAGGTGAAATAAAAAGACATAACCGAAAACCTGTTGCGTATAAAGTTCATAAAGACCAAGTGAAGTTTATATTGGATGAAATAAAGAAAAATAGAACAATTACAATGCAGGATTTACTTGAAAAACTCAAAGAAAAATATCCTACATTAACATTAAGTCGTTTTCATTTAAACCGAATAGTAAATGATAATAATATTACTTTGAAAATTACAAGAATTAGACACGAACCAATAAAGCGTTTTGGTAAGGATATTGATATAAATAAAAATATTAAATTATTTTACGATGAAGTGAAAAAATATAAAATGGAAGATATTATTTGTATTGATGAAACAAGCATAAAATCATTACAAAAACGAAATCATTGTTATAATGAACTTGGAAAGCGTTGTGTAATAAAAACACAAAGTCAGGAAGTATTCAAAAAATATACTGGAATATTTGCTATTTCAACAAAAGGAGTTTTAGGTTGGGAGTTATATGAAAAGAGTGGAATAAATACAGATAGATTAGTTGAGTTTTTAGAGAAATATATAACTACAAAGTTCAAAAATAAATTAATTATTTTAGATAATGCAAGTAGTCATAGAAACGAAAGAATAAAAGAATTGGTAAATAAACATAATAATATATTATATGCTGTTCCATATCAACATTTTACAAATTCAATTGAAAATTATTTCAGTATGTTAAAGTCAAGATTACAAAAGTTAGATGGACTAACACACGAAAAACTAAAAGAAAATATAGGAAAGGTAATAAGAGATATTCCAAAAGAGAAGTATGAAAATATATTTAAGGGAGCATATAATAGAACAGAAAAATATGTAAAAAAACCATCAAATAGAACACGAAAACTAAAAAATTACCTGCCTTAAAATCGGCGTTTTAAATGTGCAAAGGTGTAAAACATCAAGTAGAATGTCTCGACATTGAGTGAATAACAACAAACCAACGACCTACGACCATGGGGAACTCTCTTACTCTCATACAGCTTCCAGCGCAGAGCGGTAAGACTCGCAAGATGACGGATCTCATCAACAAGTGGAACGGCACCTTTAACATCAGTGGTATCAACGACTTAAATATCATTTTCACTAGCAACGCTAAGCTTTTGAACAAGCAGACAAACAAACGTATTATTAGGGATGTCGATAACGTCGCCGCCGGATCTGGATCAGATTCCGATGAATACTCTGTTACGGAGACTAGCGACAATCCCAGGACACTTTCTTGGACTTCAAGTACTTTAACTCGCGACGGTAAAAAAAAGATGGATGTAGATAACGTTTTTGCAATTATTACGTCAGATGATGACGACGATGAGATTGACAATATCATTTGCTGCACAAATAAACCCAGAATGAAACATGTAATGAAGCTTCTTGAGAAGTTGCTGAAGAAGTTCAAGAAGCGCAACTTTAACAAGGAGGTTAATATTTGGATTGACGAGGCCGATTCTAGTATTAATATTTGGGGTCCTTACTTTGACTACATATCAGAGATGTGTAGCGAGAAGTTTGTGAAGAATGTGGTCCTTATTACTGCAACTATGCGTCCCGTGTATAAGTATTTGCATTCGATTGACGTTGAGCCCCACTTACGTACATATGAGAATACGCATGCGCCCGTATATCATAAGTATTCAGAGTGCGAGCTGATCCACGATATTTCCGATAGGAATAAACGCGTTGATGACGCGCTGATCGAGGTGCTCACGATACATGCAGATAGCGTAGTTCCCGGTTCTAAGTGGTTTTGTCCAGGTAATACCAAGTGTGCGTCGCACGAAAATCATTGTGGGATATTGATAGAGCACGGGTTCAATGTACTTATTATTAATGGTCAGTTCAAAGAATTTCGCCTGCAAAACGGCGACGTAGTTCCAATTAAGGAGGACCTGGAAGAAGATCTTGAGGTTGCAAAGACCCTGAACAGATATTACTATGACCTAGAACTATATAATGCACCCTTTGCAGTTACGGGAAAGTTGTGCGTTAGTCGTGGAATTACGTTTGCATCGCGATCTGAGGACGGCAATGAGTTCCTATTTACGCATGGTGTTATTCCCGACAATACAAGTAGCGACGATGCGTACCAAATGGTTATGCGATGTGGTGGCAACATTAAGGAGTTTTCCAGCTATAAAAAACCAATTATATTCGTATCAACTAAGACAAGCAGTCTGATTTTAACGGAAGAGCGTTTGGCTGTGGAATTTGCAAAGAAATACTGGAATGGCGATGAAGACCAAACTGTACAAATAACTCCAGGTATGTTAAACGAGTCTCTTGGCACCTGTCATACGGTTCAAGACATTGCTGGAACTGTTCCGAAGATTATTCAACTTACGGAAGAAGAATATAAGTCGATTGGTAAGATTAATCGGTCATGGGATGAATCGCGTGTTATGGAGCTTATTAATGAGTATGATACTGAACTATGCATGGAACTAATGGACCTTGAGAAAGATCAGATTACTGAACCGAGAACCGAAAATGCACGTAAGAAACAAATCGAAGACCTTGTCTCTGGATTTGAACAAAATAAGAAAAAAATTATTAGTGTTGGAAAAGAGATTCGATACAAAGATATATATCAAGTATTTATGGATAATATAGAGAATCGCCTTATTATAAGTAGGTATTATGGAAGCAAATTACAAAAATAAATAAAAAAATAAATAAAAAATAAATAAAAAAATAAATAAATAGTGAATATTCCGTAAAAATCCGTAAAAATCCAAAAAATTGAATGTAATGAATAGTTATATCTTTTAGACAGGTATTTAAGAACATCAATAACATGGAATTTGTGTCAAACGCTGCTGCTACTGCTAACTCTACCTCCACATCCTCTGCTCATCATACCAATATGGATGATACATCTACATCCAATAAAAAACCAGTGTTTATTTCGGTGGAAGGTAATATCGGTGCTGGAAAAACAACGCTTATCAAAAATATGGAAAAACGGCTTGCATCTGAGGAAATTGTGTTTTTGAAGGAGCCCGTCGATATATGGGAGTCGATTCGGGATCCATCCGATGGAGAAAGCATCCTCGTGAAATTTTATCGTGATCCAGTAAAATACGCCTTTTCGTTTCAGGTTATGGCATACGCGTCGCGTCTATCGATTATTCGTAAAACAATTGCGGATAATCCAAAGTGTAAAATTATTATATGCGAAAGATCCCTTGATGCGGATCGAAACATATTCGCAAAAATGTTGTATCATGATGGTATGATTGACTCGATTCATTTCCAAATATACAATCATTTCTTCAATGAATATTCGGAGGACTACGGATTAAGTGGAATTATATATATTGATGCAGACCCGGAGGTGTGCAAATCGCGTATTGATATGAGAGCGCGAAATGGAGAAGCCAATATTAAAACAGATTATTTAAAAAAGTGCAGAGATTTCCATGAAAAGTGGTTGATTCATGGCCAAGACTTAAATGAGGACTGCGATGTTCTCCGAATAAATACAAATACACATGCGACATATGATGATGCAGATACCGAAGATTGTGGTAATCAATGGATAAATCGAATTCGAATGTTTGTAGAAAAATTCATGTAATCATATTCTACGTAATCATATTCATATTCTACGTAATCATATTCATATTCTACGTAATCATATTCATATTCTACGTAATCATATATACATAATATATTATACGTTATATATTATACGTCTTTTTTTATCATTAATTTTTTTCCATTCACATATATATTTCCATCATAAGTTTTATAAAAATCGAAACATTTTATTTCAGCACTAGTTGAATAGATTGGGACAATTTCATTTGATGAAAACGATAGTACCCCAATCATAAGTTGTTTTGATTTTATTTTTGGAATGTTATTTTGTGTTCTATATTCATTCAGCCCTTCTTTCAAAATATATTTCACTTCATTATCTATTCCTTCATGATCATCTGAAATATAGTCAAACATACATTTTCCATAATAAGTCTTAGGATTTTTTCCAACTCGATAAATAAAGGTAATAAATGGCATTATGAATGTATATATCATATATGTAGCCTTTAAGTATTTGATGGTCGAACAAAAGAAAAATCAGTGATAAAGAATATTATCAATTACATTTTTTATGACTCCAGTATCTCTTAGAATTTTCATATCGACGCGACTTTTTCGGATGACAGATACATTTGGAAAAGATTCAAGTATTTCGCATTGAGATATATGATGATGATCATCAATATTTGTAATACTCATATCACCAAATAGAATATATTTTGTAGTCGTATTTGAATTCACAATATCTTTTAAGTTCTCGTATTTTTTATTTACCGGAGTGCTCAACTTCACTTTCGGAATAAAACTGATAACATGGGAAACGTCTGCACATAATGAACCGAATAATATACTTGCATACCCTCCCGCGGATACTCCCATGAAAATGATCTTATTATACTTATGGGAATGAATTTTATGATTCAAATAATCCACTGTATCCTCGATATTATAACTTATGCCCTCAATACCATTATGATAACAGCAGCGACGTGTGTCAATATAAAATAATAAATCACAAACGCCAGTATATATAGAGGATAAATATCGAACAAATTCAAAGGGAGGAATGCCACCCATTTTGAGTGCCATTCCACCAAAGCAACAAATTAGGGTTTTATTTCCACGAATCATACTCAATTCACTAGTACTCATTGTAAAATATATATTATCCTGATAATATATAATTTTATGGTTATTTCAAATAATTCAATAAAAAATTTCGTATCTATTAACGGGGTTTTGATATCGTTAAGCTTTATACAATATCATTGTATCGGATATATTACAGAATATACAAATATTATAGGAGAATTATTTGTTATTTACATTCTGTTTCTGTCGAGAAACTATTTATTATTGAATTGGATTGATTACGGAACTCGTAATAAACGATCTATATCCTATGATATTGAAAATTCTCCCAAAGAAGAATATCCACATGAATTTGATTATTATGTCGCAAAAACTACGGCCATTGAAACCGCGACACACCTAATTGTAAAAACTGCTATATTACTAGATAATCATACCCATTACTACACCGAATTATTGTATTTTATACCGGTTTCGTTTGCGTTTGAAGTAATCTTCGACCTATTTCATTATATGACGCACCGGTTATTACATACCAAATATTTGTATAAATATTCACATAAATTGCATCACACATTCAAATCTCCCACCGCAATCATTTCTTTTTACCAAGATTCACTCGATTTAATTATAACAAACTCCATTCCAACGATCTTAACCTTGCAAATAATGCAAACGGTAAAACATGTATCTTATATGCAGTTTCATTTGCTAATAACATACAAGATGTTTATTGAAATCAGTGGTCATATTGGTAAAAAAATATATCCAACATCGTGTTTTACTCAATGCATATGGTTGCCTAAGCTATTGAATATTGAATTATATACAGAATGCCATGATTTGCATCATTCCTTAACAACTTGTAATTATTCAAAGAGGTTTTCACTTTGGGATAAAATGTTTGGAACATACAAGTCTCCCTATTACTATGACAAAAATGCTATAGACAAAATTATATAACTTATAACAATCCAACCCAACCCAACCCAACCCAACCCAACCCAATCCCAATGATATTTATAACTAATTAAACTTTACTACAATTTTTACTGTTTCTTTTTTAATGCATTTACATGCGGAAATAGAAAGTTCCTCGCGTTTCTTCCGGGTTTTTGCGGTAGATGAGATGGATGGATCATCCGTTGCACTCCGTTTTCGGATAGACGTACTATTTCGCTCGTTCATGTCTCGTTCAATCTCCTCGCGATGTTCTTCAATGTAATCAATAATATTGTTCTCGATTGCCCATTTGAAGAAATTCAGCTGGCCAATCGTGGTTTCCATATCTGTATTATTATCATACGGAATATTAATTCGTTCCCACCGGCAAAAGGGATCAAACCGTTTTTTGGAATACGACTTCAATTTCAATTTGTAATCATTATATACCTTGAAACGCTGTACCTCGGTATATTCTATAGTTCCATCGGAGTGTGTTCTAGGATGAATAAGGGGAATATGAATATCATATACAGTATAATATTTTTTGGCATAATTCGTAACAAACCAATCGACAATTCGAAGAGATATTCTGGATTCTCCGTTGATAATTCTCATCATCTTGTTTAAATTGGAACTATCTTTGTAAAAATGAGTTAGATTCTGCATTAACAACTCATTTTGCGTGTTTGCGCTATTCGGAATATAATAAGACATTTCTATAATATTTGTTCGAGTTAAGGATAAAATCCATTTTGCATTTGTTTTTATGTATATTTTTGTATTGTATATTATGGGATTATGAAAGATAATCAGAATCAATAAAATAGAAAATAAAATAGAAAATACGTTGATTTAGCCTAAGACAAATGATAGACTATCCTATAGAGAAATGACACATGTATTGGATGTTTATCAGTATTCATTTAAAGAAATATTAAATCTGTTTGAATTGGATTACAATATTACCGATGACGATTTGAAACGCGCAAAAAGAAAGGTACTTATGACGCACCCTGATAAATCACGATTGCCTCCCGAATACTTTTTGTTTTACAAGAAAGCATTTGATATTGTTATCGAATATTGTAAAAATAACAATAAACAGAATCAGGCCATTCCCGAAAAATGCACTTACCAAGTGAATGATCGGAACGACGAATCTATTTCGAAACAAATGAAACACGCCATTGATAAAATGGATGCAAACGAATTCCAAACTCGATTTAATCATGCATTTGAACAAACCATGGATCGCCGAATTGATCCAACACGTAATGAATGGTTCTCCAAAGACGATCCCGCCTATACTATTTCTGAAAAAATAACAAAATCAAATATGGGCGCTGCGATTGAAAAGGTGAAGCATGTTCAGCAAAACAATGCCATGGTGAAATATGGCGGCGTCTCCCATATATCGAGTAGTGCAGGAACCAATTACTATGAAGAAATCGATGATTACTCCAACGAATATATGACCTCCGATATATTCAGTAAATTGAAGTTCGACGATATACGCAAGGTGCATAAAGACCAAACGGTGTTTTCGGTAAGCGAGCGCGACTATGAAAATGTGCGAAAATATTCGTCCGTAGATGATTTTACACGATCACGCGATAATATGGATCTTACGCCCTTGGAACGAGCGCGTGCCGAAAAAATATTAGAAGAACAAACTCGTATTCATAACCAAAAATTACACGAAAAAATGCATCGGCTTACTGCAAAAACGGATGAATATGCCAAAAAAACGAATGACGCGATTTCATCCTTTTTGCTATTGAAATAAATTTCCGAATAAAAAATATAGATATACATATTTATATATAGGTATATACGTATCAATGTCGGAACCCAATAAAGCGCGAAAGGCTTCCTTGGAGGATTTTTTCATAGAGGAAGATGGTACAAATAGTTTTGCCCAACATGCTAATAAAATTAACAAAAATTATACCCCGAACGAGGTTGTTATCCAAAAAAATCAACGGGAGTTTGGTCATAAAAAACGCATCAAACCCTGACGCACCGGAACGAAAAGCCAACAACAAATTGTTCCCAAGGGCTTCAAAAAGGGGTTTCGTGGATAAGATGCCTACGCGACATAAAATATAAAAACATAAGAGATGATTGTTGATGTAATAGAATAGCGTGAATGACGAGATTAGTGTATTAGAATAAGCACTTACATTTCTGAGAACGTGTTCAATACAACCATCGATATATATCTACATATAACGAAAAAAGGAAAAACAAGGAAAAGAAAGATGTTTTTGAATAAATAATATTCAAAAACATGGAAAGAAAATCTAATTATTTTTATTTTTCTATTTTTCTATTTTGTCAATGAAAATACCATCGGATTTATAGAAACCTTGGGTTCAGTCTGCGCATTCTTATATTTAGATGGCTTCTGTTGCTGAATATGCTGCATTTTCATTTGCTCTTGTTGTTGTTGTTGTTGAATCATTTGTTGTCGTTGATATTGGAAAAGCCACTCTTTATCTAGATCCGTCATTAGATTCTCATAATTCACAACGCGTTGCTCAATATCACTATATCCTGCACACTGTATAACAGTTGGGGGTATGATCATATACCATCGATCCCGGTTTTGCAGCTGTTTCCAATAAATATCGATCGCATACTCATTCTTTTTGTGGGGGCTTTTCAAAAGGTTTCTTAGACTCTCCTTGAAATTCTGGATAAGAACATCGTAGTAATGGTTTTGTACAATATATCCCGTGGTTGTCTGACAATTATGTACTTGGATGCAAAAATCGCTGGCTTTTCTATAGGGCAATGCATTATTTCCGCCAACAATGACAACATCCCAATCATAATCGGCTTGATAGAATTTCGACAGATTTTTCATAAATACGCCGGGCTCCAAGAAGGTTATGTCGTCCTCGCAAATGAATACGTGTTTCCAATCATTGGCTTTTGCAATCTCCAGACACTTGATATGGCTGATTGTGCAACCAATAGAACCATTGACAGTCTTGTTTGCATTGTATCTTTGGCCATGGACACCGATTTTTTGCAGTTCTGCCATTACGTGTTGTAATCGATCTTGCCGGGTTTCCAAATTAATAACGAGCGTATTTTGTAATAGTTCCATGATATTTTTATTCGATAAATAAATATTATATATTTAATCAATTGTGTTTTTATGTTTGTTTGGGGTGTATTGCATTGCAATATTCTCTATTTATTTCTTAGATTTTCTACTTTTATTTTTTTGTATTCGTTTTTTGTTTGTTTTTCTTTTCGATCCTCTTTTACCACCCTTATTATTTTTATTTTTACATATTCTTTGTAAAACTTGAAATTTCTTGGTTGCAGTTCCAGTGCATCCAGGATTTCTATCCGGATGAAATATTTTTGCCTGTCTAAGATAATCACTTCTAGATGTACAATTTTTGGGATATTTTGATGCAGATGGACAGTTTAAATTCTCTTCCTCAAATAACACAGCTGGTTCTCCAAATCTAACACTTGAAGATCTGGCTTCGCTACTACTATTTGGTTGAGTTGTATTTGCATAATATTCACTGCGTTGATCTTGTCTATATGTTTTTTGTCTATTTTTGCTTTGTTTTCTAGTTTCTTTGGGTGTTTTTTTTCTATGGTCTTTTTGTTGTTTTCGCTGTTTTTCTTCTTCTCTATTTCTTTTTACACCTTTTCTCATTTAAAACGCCCATTATAAACGCTAAAAAAGAAAAATGTAAAATCAATAGTAGGAATTTCACCTACGATGGTCTTACTTTTTCCTGTTCTTCTTTTTTATTATTGGAACAGGTGAAAGACGAAATTTGGAAACATAATGGTCGTTCTTGGGTTTCAATCCAACTTTGCGTTAATTTCATTATGTTTATAGAAGAGTTTGCATCTCTGGTTCTAAATACGATTTTTTTGTTTTCGCAACTCACGCAATCAGAACACATTAACAGACGAAACACTTTCTTCCCTTCCTTATTCTTGTAATATTCCAAATCCTTATTACAATCACAACACTTCTTACTTGTGTTGCATTCATTTATTGTTATTGTATCATACTTTTTATGAATTAATTTCCTTAACCCTTTATTCATCGTAGGCATAAAATATTTCATTTGTGATGACCTACTCCAATTACCATAACCGATTAGGATATTTTCTCCAAAAGTTTCCTTTATTTTATTCAAAAATGTATCTATGCTTTTCTTACCATAACTATATTGACGGAATTTCATTTTTCTCCATGTATCTCGTTTGTAAAATTCTATGGTTTCCTTGTTTAATTTATCCTTTTCAACCAGATACACTTTGAATTTTTCATAATCAACTGATTTACTATTTTGAAACGATAAATGAGTTTCTTTTTCAATAATACCATTTCGTTTTCTTTCCTCTAATAAAATTCGTTGATTTGTTTTTGCTTTACTTTCTCGTTTTCTTTGTGGTGCGGTATATTGTAATTTGTTTCCATGTTTATCCATCATATAAACCAAACTGCGTTTTCCAGGGTCGCAACCTACAATATTTCTTTCTTTCAAAGTGTCTAATTGTTCTTTGGATAAATCTTCAATGTTGTAAAAATCTTGCTCTTGCAAAACAGGGACTCTGCTTCCCCATTTTTTATCCTTCAAATCTTTTCTGATAAACAATAAGCAACAACTAACTCCGTCAGTTTGGATTTGGTTATGAAACTGATAATGTTTATTTTTGAATATTCTATGTTTCAAATTCAGAAAATTACACCATACTTCTTGTTGGTTGTCTTTCACATTACTTAATAATTCCCCCTTTTTCACTTTATTACCATCTTTATCCTTTTCAGGACAAAATAAATTTATCAAACTTGCAGTATCAATAATAATATGTTTTGGAATAATATTGTTTCGTAATGGTAAGGGTTGAAATAATTTACTTTCTTGTTTTTCCAATACAGAGTTCATATACAACATACCATTCAGATAATCAAAAGGTTTTACTTTCACATCATAATAAATTGACTTTTTAACTTCCGTAGGCAAAATATTAGATAAATGAGTGAGTTTCCACTCATTAAATATTTCATCAGTTTCAGTTAATTCCATAAGGTTCTTTTTGAAGTGAAATAATATTGCTTTCTCTTCGGTTATTTCGTTTGTTGTTTTGTTGATAAAGCGTAAAAAGTGTTGAATGAAATGCTCTTGAATGTTATTGGATAAAGAGGTATGTATTTGCGTTGCCAAATAAGGTAATAAAAAGGTAGTATTTTTCAAATTGGTTTTTACATGGTTGAGTAAAGGTTGATATTCTGTTTGGTAAAAACTTTCCAAACATTCTGATAGTTCAACATCGTTTCCTTTTTTTCCTCTATTATCTCTTGAACCTAATGTTTTGATACAATATAAAATGAATGTTTCATTTATGGTTGGTAAAGTTGTTTTATTTATATAACAATTCAAAACATACAACCTAATAAATTGGTAAGTGTGAATAACTAAATTATTCATATCAAATACTAAATTATTAATTATTGGTTGCATCACATCACAATTAAGAAGAATGGTTTTGAGTGGTATTTTGAAACTTTTATAGGCAGACTTCTCATTATTTCTAAATTCGTTGAATCCGTCCTTTGGTTTTTTCTTTTTTACCATTCTATATATTTACTAAAGAAAATAATTTTAAGTAATTTTTTATATAATAAATTTATTACTCCCTAAATATTCTGATTTTCCATTTTTTCTTTTTCTAATTTTTCTTTTCTTTTTTGATATGCTAATTTATTATATTCTTTTCTCTTTTCCTTATCTATAATGGGTTTGTAATTATTTTTTTCTTTGTATTCTTTTACCTTTTTTATGATTTCTTCTTTGTGATTTTGATAGTATTTTTTCATGTTAGAAGGTGCAGTATATTTTTTTAAATGTTCTTTAGTTTCAATTAATTCATTTTTGGTTTTTTCTAATTCTTCTTTTAGTGTGTTTATTTGATTTATAAATTCTTCGTTATTCATTTATGGTAATATAATAAATTATTTTTATATAATTTTAACTATATAAAAATGGGCGTTTTAAATGAGAAAAGGTGTAATTCTTCCTTGGTGTTCTAGTTGTTCTTCATATTTTGTTCTTAACACTGGTATGGCATTTTGTGCGTCATTTACTGCTTTTTGGATATCTTTTTCATTCCAATTCTTAGTTATGTAATCCGAAATATAATTGGCAATTTGTTCATTCGACATACTAGGATTATATGGTGGTATTTGACCACTTCTAATTATTAAATCGGTTGTTGTTGAAAATCCAGATCTCCCCAATTTCAAACTTAACAATTGAAACTCATATAATATTTCTTTATTGCTTTCCATATTCGATATATATTTGATATATACTATCTAAATATTTTACCTTGATTCATCTTAGTTATAGAATAAAAATAAAAATACTATAACTAAAAAACTAATTTATATAAATATAACAATATGACTTACCTAATTAGGGCGAATAATCTCTTATACTGTCAATCCATTGCGATTGATAGCCCTTAATATATTTTTTATCCAAAGAATATCTATATTTTTTATGCGATGATAGAAAACAGAATAAACCTAGCATAATATATATGAGTCCTATCGTATATATTATACGCAACTATTTCTTTATTCCTTGTTTCTAAAGATTATTATGATTATGCAGAGCAGGATACGCAAATTTCATCCTCTTGTCCTTGGCTCTGAGCTGTCGCATTATCATTTGACTTCTTTTCGGGTTCAATTGTGAATTGCTGCGCTTGATGCCTTCCTCGGCGTCGCAAATAATAAATACCTGTCTTCAGTCCCTTGGACCATGCATAGAAATGCATCGAGGTTAGCGTATTGTAATTGGGATCCTGTTGCCACAAATTCAAACTCTGACTCTGGCAAATGTAAATGCCGCGATCCGCCGCCATATCAATAAGATCGCGCATAGGCATCTCCCAAACAGTCCTGTATTTTTCTCTGATTTCAAGCGGAATCGACTCAATCTGCTGAATGCTTCCATTGTTGGCAATGATATTATTCTTCACCTTTTCATTCCACATATCGAGCTTCATTAAATCGTTCATCAAGTACTTGTTTGAAATAATAAACTCGCCCGCCAAGGTTCGACGACTATATATATTGCTTGTTATCGGCTCAATACACTCGTTGAACCCCAAGATTTGCGAGGTGGATGCGGTCGGCATGGGTGCAAGCAATAGCGAATTGCGCAGTCCATGTTTAACAACGCGTTCTTTCAGTTCGGTCCAATTGTATCGATCATTGTTATGCTCCACTCCCCATAAATCGAATTGAAGAAGTCCCTTGCTTGCCGGCGATCCCTTAAATGTCGAATACGGGGATTCTTTCTCTGCAATACTACACGATTCTTCGACGGCGGCATGATAAATCGTCTCAAAAATGTGTTTATTGATTTCGCGCGACTTCTCCGAACCAAAGGAAAGATTCATCATAATGAACACGTCCGCCAGTCCCTGAACTCCAATACCGATCGGTCGATGACGCATATTGCTTCGACGCGTTTTCTCCGTAGGATAGAAATTCACATCAATAATACGATTCAGGTTATAGGCGACAATACGTGTAACTCTGTGGAGATTCTCATAATCGAACGAAGGTGGATTCGTCGTCTTATCCACAAACATCGGGAGCGCAATGCTGGCAAGATTACATACAGCCGTTTCATTATTATCACTGTATTCGATGATCTCGCTGCACAAATTCGAAGATTTAATCGTACCGACATTCTGCTGGTTCGACTTTTTGTTGGATGCATCCTTATACACGATATAGGGAGTTCCCGTCTCCATTTGAGAATCGAGAATTTGGAACCACAGGTCGCGAGCATTCATTGTCTTTCGCCCCTTTCCCGCATTTTCATACGACTCGTATAGGGAAACAAAGGCGTCCCCATATACATCGGCCAATCCAGGACATTCGTCGGGACACATAAGCGTCCATTTACCCCCGGACTTCACGCGCTGCATAAAAAGATCAGGCATCCAGAGCGCGTAAAATAAATCGCGGGCCTTCATTTCCTCGTCTCCGTGATTCTTTCTCATCTGAAGAAAGGCCTCCACGTCTGCATGCCATGGCTCCAAATAAATTGCAAACGAACCGTTGCGTCGGCCACCACCCTGATCTACATATTTCGCTGTATTATTGAATACGCGAAGCATTGGAACAATACCGTTCGAGGTACCATTGGTTTTGCGAATATTACTTCCAGTTGCACGGATATTATGAATATGGAGACCAATTCCACCCGCCCACTTAGAAATCATGGCACAATCTTTGAGCGTGTTATAAATGCCTTCAATGCTATCGTTTTCCATCGCAAGCAAATAACACGAGGATAACTGTGGGTGCGGCGTACCCGCATTAAACAATGTAGGGGTCGCGTGTGTGAAATATTTCTGCGACATATACTGATATGTTTCGACTACTTTGTCCATATTCGATCCATGAATTCCAATGGATACGCGAAGAAACATGTGTTGGGGTCGCTCGAGAGTCCTACCATTGATCTTGATGAGATATGCGCGCTCCAGCGTTTTGAAGCCAAAGTAGTCGATCAGGTAGTCTCGCGAATAGTCGCACAGGGCATCCAAGAACACTGCATTTTTTCTGGTTATATATATGAGTTCATCGCTTACAAGAGGCGATGGATCTCCATTCTTGTCTTTGCAATCATACAACTCTTCCATAACAGAGCTGAAAGATGAACATGTATTTTTATGATGATTGGAAACAATAATTCTCCCGGCCAACACATTATAATCATGATGAATGGATGCCATCGACGCGCATTGTTGTGCAGAGAGTTCGTCGATTTTGGTCGTTGAAATTTTATTATAGAGCTGATCAATAACTTTCATCGCTAGAGTTGTGTAATTGATCTTCAGATTCACCTCTTGTCCAATCGTTTTAATACGATTCAGGATCTTATCAAACGATACGTTTTCGACATTTCCGTTTCTCTTTAAAACGTACATTTCCTCCTCATTTTGAGATTGCGTTTGAACGGACATGGTATAGTTTTTGTCAGTTTCTATTTTTTAACGGTACATTTTTAATTCATTTGATTTATTCATTTATTATTCAAAAATAAAAAATTGAAATATACACATTTCACCATTACACCCTTAACCAACACAAAAGGGCAATCATTACTGACGAACTCGTCTAGTACTGTTGTTATTTTGTTTTTTCTTTATTGTTCTATTTGTCTTATTATAGTATGGGCCTCCTCTGTATTGATACAATTTTTCGTATCGATAGAAACGATGCGTTTTGTCGAGTGTCCGTCTTTTTTGTTTTTTCCAAACAACAACAAAATCGGGAGGAGCGGATTCCTCGGAAATATACACGCAATTATTTTTGCTCCATTTACGCATGGTTTCCCAAAATGCATTGCTGTCGAATTCTCCCGTAGAATATCCCTCCATCGATTTATAGGGAGGATCGCAATAGATTAACATGTTCGATGGATGATAATCCTCATACGATTTATTGTAAAAATACACATTCCCTTTTTGTATTGTTGGCGCTATTTTTTCAATGGAGTGTTTGAATTCTTCCAAATAATTGCGATCACGGTCAGGCCATTTGGGAGAATAACCTGCAAAAAACTTTCCTCCGAAACTAAGGCCGAAGCCGGCGACTGCCTTCATTGCATTGGGAGATTCTGCGTTTTTCAACTCATTGTATTTTTTCTCGCTTATTTGATTGGGTATTTTTAATTTGTCGGATTGAATCTCCTTCCACATTTGAATTAAATCGGGATGAAAATCAGAGGCAATGTATTTTTTATAACCCTTATCCGTCATGTGTTTAAATACGCCGAGAGATCCGCAAAACGGTTCAATATATCCATTCACTGTATCATGCGGGCATTTTTCATTCATATATTCGGCCAACAATTTACCTATACCATGTTTTCCTCCAAGATATTTCATATATATTTATTTATATATATGGCTTCTATTATAATTCGACACTAAATATTGAAGTTATTTCGGCATCTACGATTTCCTTCTCCTTTATAAGATTATATATCTTTTCTTGAATAGAGTTTCTTAATGCAATCAATTCGGCGCCTCTTTGTAAATCCCTTGTATCTCTTGTATCCCTTGCACATTTATTTTCAAATTCCATCTTAGTATGGAAATCCGCGAAATTGAAATCCGGATATTTCGCAATGATATGGTTATATGACCAAGAACTTGTCTGACACATTCGGTAGGTCGGAGTATAGGGTGCTCCAAACCCAATCCCATGTATCCAGTCTTCCCATGTGAATTCTTTAATCCGATTGCTCAAACACAGTATTTGACGATTTGATTCCCATTTCATCTCTGCCGGACGCTGATTCGGCTGCAATATATCTGTAATTTTGTGAATATACACATACTTTTGTCGGAAATAATATGCAAAATAATATCCGATTTTGGAGCTATTTGTGGGAGTATCGTCCCAATACTTGTCTCCAAACTTGTTATAGTTGATCATGGTTGAATGATCATCTCCGCGACAAATAAACGCAATTGTGAATCCGGTCTCCATGATTCTTACGATTCTTACGATTCTTACGATTCTGATATAGACTATAATATACATACTCTAACTATTCAATTTTTTCAGATAGGATCCAACCCATCTCCCTCCCAATCAAATGAAATATATGAAACTGGTTAGAAGTGAATAAAGAATAAAATAAAATGAATGAAAGGAGCAAGATGGAAAATAAAAACAATGATATCGGGAGATTATGTAGATATACAGAAGATCATATATACATGTATCCGTCTATATTAAGAGATGCGTGTATATATGGGAGATTACCCCTTATCCAAAAACTATTACAAGACCCAAACATATTATCCGATGTTCGAGAGGATTATATTCAAACATACATTACCTATTCATTTTGGAAAGATTTTTGTAAGGAAGTGCCTGTCTATAATGATATAGTAGAGGTTCAAAATACTCGTATTTATATTGCAAATATATTGTTGGACATGTATCCTGATACGATGCTACATTCTGCGACGATGATGAAATATACTATTGATAAATATTATGAAATTGCATATGAAAATGGACTGTACTTGCTTGCCGAATATATATTTATATTCTGTAATATACATCGCATCAAAATAAAGATGGATTCTTTTGATAAAACGTTTATATGTGCATGTGAAAATAATATTATGAATTTAGTTCAGCTTTATTGTAAGAAGAATCCTTACAGATACAGTATTATTCAGTGTAGTAGTAAAGATATTGATTCCGAAGATTGTATAATAGCTATACCTGAGAAATCTGGATCTCCCAAATACGGAATAATTCGATCTTTTCGCAATGAACAATGGGAGAAAAAGCGATTGATTTTGTATAAGTTGCATTATGAAAATGTTCCTGGGATAAAAAATCTCCCGATCGATGTTATTCGGTATATGTTTTCTTATATGGAATAACCATAAATAAATTGTAGAGAAGAGGGTGAATATTGATATTGATATCAATATCCATCCAAATATGAAATAATAAAGTTATTTTTCATTTTACACATTGGGAGATAAAATACATATAAAAAGTATTATAGCATTTCCATAAAGAAATAAATATTTTGTTCAAAAAAGTATGAACAAAAAAAATACAGAGTTAAACAAAAGATTTATATCTTTGCACACAACATCTGAACCCAATACGAATAATACGAATACAACTACAACCAATACCAATACCAATACGACTGCAACCAATACCAACTTAATAACAACAACCAATCAGACAACTACAAAAGCAAACGCAATAACAAATACGATTGATGAAAAACATAGGGAAATGTTAGACCAATTTCATGAAATAGAAACAGTTATGATTCCTAACCTCATAAATGAACGCGAAGAATTAAAGGTTTCTATGAAAAAATGGAAGGAAGAATCCCAGATCGAAAAATATATGGATGCCAAAGATAGTATCCAGACGATCAATGCGTCAATAAAACGATTGAGGAACGAACGGAAAAAATATTTACTCAACAATTCAAAATATGTATTCCAATATTTTGAAGATATGAAAAAGATATCCAGCGGGGCCAATAATCAAAATGTAAATAAATTGAACTCATTTTTCAAAATCAAGGATCCCTCGGAAAATGAAATACAACCGGTGAAGGAAAGCTATCGGAATGCTTATCAGAATTATTGGAAAAACATGCGCAACGATATTGCAAACATACAAGACTATATTGTTCCCTCCGACATATGCGAATCATGCAATGAGGGAGAAATGATACCCCAAGACGAAGAGGGGATCCTCATTTGCAATAATCCACAATGCGGTAAATTTATAACCTATATTGTGGATAGCTCCAAGCCTACCAGCAAAGAGCCGCCGATTGAGGTATCTTATACTGCATACATCCGATTAAACCACTTCAAGGAGATTCTTTCCCAGTTCCAAGCAAAGGAGACTACTCAAATACCGCCCGAGGTTATCGAGGCCATCCGCAACCGTATTAAAAAGGAACGCATTGTGGATATGTCCGTCATCGATTATGACAAGATGCGTGAAATTCTCCGCAAACTCGGGTTAAACAAGTATTTTGAACATATTCAATACATCAATTCTATATTTGGAATCAAACCTCCGATTATGAGCGAGGAGTTGCATGAAACCTTGTGCGTGCTGTTTATTGAGATCCAAAAGCCGTGGGCCATTCATTGTCCTCCGAATCGAACCAATTTTTTCAATTATACCTATACCTTGTATCAATTATGCGTTCTACTTGGGCAAACGCAATATCTCCCGTATATTCCGTTATTAAAAGACCGGACCAAACAGTTGGAGCAAGACATGATATGGAAAAAGGTGTGCGATTCTCTCGGTTGGATGTTCATAGGAACTATATAATATATAATCTCCTGAAATCTATTTTTATAAATAAAATTTATAAAAATCTCTGTTTGTTTGTTTGTTTGTTTGTTTGTTTGTTTGTTTGTTTGTTTGTTTGTTTGAATTTCCATTATAATCGCTTGAATATTTTTTTACCTGAATTAGGATCAAACCCAACGTTTGAGTTGTAAAAATATTTATAATCGCGGTCCCTGGAAATATAATAGCAATGATCTGTTTGAATAGGTAGATTCAAAGATAAACAGAAAAAACAGCTATCTGCAAGAATCAAATATTTCGAATGAATGATAATATCCATGTAATAAAGGAGTGGTTTATGCACAAATTGTTCAGCAATACTGTATAATTCGGGATCGTCCTCCTTATTATATATATTTTTATCTGGGTTAATAACAATCATTTTACTATTACTTGAAGATTGATGAATATTTAATTTCGCCAATATCTCTTTGTCATTAAAAATGATTCCCGTGCTTGCATGATTATGAACAAATACGATTTCGTAGTCTTTAACCATGCTATACATCTCTTTGGATTCAACGCATTGATTATTCAAGTGATAATAACTCCAAAAGTATTCAGGATTTATATTCAGATCTTTGTAAAAATTAAAAGGCAACATATCCATGGGAGAATGGGGTTTGTTGAATAAGTGATATCCACACAAATAAGTATCCATGCCCTGCGTTATTTCTATAAATTTTTCTCTGCTGCATCCGAAATTTGGACTTATATATTCGTCATTTTCAAAGGATATAATCTTGATATCAGGATCATCACTGTAAAACATTTCAACATTATGCCTGTATTTGTTTTTGCAAACAACATACACCTCGTCGTATTGCGTAGAAAGATATCGAACTGCGCCTATGCTTGTAATATTGTCTCCCAGGCCCAAATGCGTTAATACAAAGGCTTTCTTCGGATTGTATCCTTTCTGTTCCTTGAAATCAGAATTACATAGATTGTTTATTTTCCTTTTCACGCGAAAACGTCTGTCATTTTCATCAATTATTTTTAAACACAAATTATTTTTTTCGTCATTGTTATTTGAGTATCGGAATTCGTCTTGCATTTCCCAAATGATTTTATTGATAGAAAGCAAAATACGGTAATAATATTCATGTTTAACAATGTAATGTTCTAGTTCCTTAAATAACATATTAAATTCCTTCTCCACAAATTGCAGCCGTTCATCCTTGATTTTTTGTTTTTTGATATCCAATATAGTTAATTTATCGATGGCTTCTCCCAAGGATACTTCTAACAAAGGGGATTTCACCAATTTCAGCGTATAATAACTACGATTTGTTGTATCCACATTGATTATTTTAAAATTACATTTCAAATACAAATTCAACGCTCTCCAATTATCAATATCCACTGTTAATTTAACATTTTCAATACGATGTTTTTGTATATGATCCAATAAATATTGGAATACCTGTTTCCCGTATCCATTGCCTTGGTATTCTTCCAATACACATATTCCTACCCAGTTTGTGTTATTATCCCTATCATAATCAATATGGCCATAGGATATGGGTATTTCAGTATTATAACCATTACATACGGTTCCGACAATGGTTAATTTGTGGTTTGCAATCGCATCTATCGAGCGTTTTTCAAAATATCTGAATTGCTTGGGGATATTCGCTTGTAAAAAAGATTCAAGCAATTCTTTATTATCGTGAATAATATGTATATTCATTGGTCTCGTCTCAATGCATAGTGTGATAATTAATATATATTTATATGAAAATGTATAAATATATATTTGAGATGATTGTATAAAATGATACCGGTTTATAAACCTTATTTATCGAAATATAAAGGTCTTGCAATCAATGCAATTAATGATGAATGGATAAGTAATCATGGAATTTATGTTGAAAATGCTTCCAATAAATTAAAACATATTATTGGAACAAAACATTGCATTTTAATGAATAATGGAACCTCAGCGACTCAAAGCTTACTGTATGCATTAAAATTTAAATATCCACATATTCATAAAATATATGTCCCCAACAATGTATTTATTGCTCCTGTGAATTGTGTTATGAATATTTATGATGCTTCACAAGTCGAAGTTATGAAAATAAATGATAAAACATTAAACATAGATACCTCCGAAGAATACATAAAAACGCTTGAACCCAATTCTGCGGTACTGATTGTTCATAATTTGGGGAATATAATCAATGTACCAAGATTGCAGCGTCTAAGACCGGATTTGATATTTATTGAGGACAATTGCGAGGGTATTTTTGGTAAATATGAAGGTAAGTACAGTGGTACAGTCAGCTTGTGTAGTGCCCTATCTTTTTATGGAAACAAAACCATAACAACGGGAGAGGGCGGGGCTTTTCTAACAAATGATACGGAAATCTATAATTATATTTTAAAATTATATAGCCATGGAATGACTGACAAGCGATACATACACGATGTTATTGGACATAACTATCGAATGACAAACATACAGGCAGCCTTTTTATATGAGCAGTTAAATGATATTGATCACATTTTAAATAAAAAGGCACAGATTTTTCAAAATTATAAAAAGATTATCAATGAAAACAGATCGAAATTCAATAATCGATTGATCGAAATCGAACAAGAAGAGAACACGAAAGTATCCAAATGGATGTATTGTATAATTATTAAAGATATTGATTATGATGAACTTGACAATTATATGACGACAAATGGAATCAGTATTCGTCCCTTTTTTTATGATTTAAGACGACATGCCCATTTGAAAGATTTGAATTATAAATATCCGAATCTAGATATATTTAATTACGGTGTTTTTTTACCTTCCTATCCAGAATTAACCTATGAAAATCAACTATACATTATAAATATCATTACAAAATACATAAATCTCCCTAGATAAGAATAATAAATACAAAATTACAAATAGAATAAAACATATATATGAAAGTATTTCATATATATGCATGCGAAATGAATGATGAACAAGAACATTTGGAACATGATGAATACCAACTGGAGGACGCAGATATAAAGACCATTTTTTTACCCGAAACATCTCTCCAACCAAAAAAATCCAGGAAAAAGAAACAAAAGGATCATGAAGAAAAGAATCAAGAAGAAGAAGAAGATGTATATATACAGGAAATAGAGGAACCCGCAAAAGAACGTAAAAAACGCGCGATTACACAACTAAAAAAATGGGAGACGATGCAACTGTATCTTTCTCGAGACGAACAATACAATATATTGTTGGAAATACAGAAGAAGTCATTAAAACGTGAATCTATATGGATGCTGCAAGAGATTAATAAAAAAATACATGGATACAAGTGTCAGGATATCGAAAAAAACTTATATTCTCCCAACGAATTTGTGGATACATCTTATGTGGTGCGTTTATTAGTCATGTCAAATTTAAAATGTTATTACTGCAATGAAGATATGTTTGTATTATATGAGGAAGTTCGAAATCCAAAACAGTGGTCTTTGGAGCGGATTGATAACCACTATGGACATAATAAAGAAAATGTAGAAATCTCCTGTTTAAGTTGCAATTTGAAAAGAAAAACAATGTATCATGAACGGTTTCTATTCACCAAACGACTCGGAAATATAGTCAAGGTCGATGGTTGATCATAGTTATACTATCAGATGCGCTATTTTATAGTATAGATTATTTCCTTCAAATTTCAAACAGGTTTTCAGCATTAAATATCTCCCGTATTTATCGTTAATTTTATTGCAAAACGATTGCTTATCCCCGTAAAGGAGGTATGCCTTTGTCTGTTTATAAAGGTCTTCGGGTATATGATCTAATATAAACTGATCAGTTAATATTCCATAGGATGTAATAGGTATATATATAATGGGATCAGATCTATTGGAGTCAGAAGTATCCATATTATATTATAAATATATATATAATATAATCGAGAAAAGTGTATGAAATCATAAAAAAGATTTGATGTTAGATACTAGATTGTATATTGTATGATATGATAATACTAGATACTAGATTGTATGATAATTCTTTTTTTATTTGTTTTTTTATTTGAACGCGACACGACGATACATGGCACCTCTAATCGAATGATATTATAGACCCATATTATAGTCGTCATCGCATACCGTCATTTCCTTTTGTTTGATATATTCAATGTTGTTCTTGATTTCAATTTCGGATTTCGAACACTTGTCCCCCTCTTGAGTCTCCAAGCCAAACATTTTTTGTATCTCGGTAGATTTGTCTGTCATCTTCGAGGATACCGCCGACAGTTTCGTCATTTCATTCATGTCCAATACCACATTGAATGCATTTGTTCCATAGTATCCGAATTGACCAGTCATTACCGCGGCAGATACGCCTCTCATGTGATCGAATTCGCCATGTCGAGCTGCGCTCAGTAATACCTCAGTATGGACCTCAAACGTCGATTTGCTGATGGGACCAATGTCGTCGTTCAGAATACCTGATCGGAATATGGATACCATGTGTTGAGTGGATGTCATACGATCGCACAAGAGACTCAGGTGATGATAATTCACATACACATCTGCGAATTCCATAACCTCCGACAACTCATTGTATATAATTTGGCGCGCTGCCTCGATTCCAAGTACATCGAATACTTCCTTGATATCATTGCAGTAGGTGCGGGTGCTATCAATGAAATCGAGTGCAAGTGTATCCAATAGATTGGTTCCCGTGGTATCAAGTACCCAGGTATCCTTTCGTTGGAACTTTCCGTCCTCGAGAATCGTGGTGTTTTGTAGCTTGCGAGGTAGAACATTGGTGATTCCATTTACACCTCGCAACACAATATTGTTCAACATTGCATCTTGGAAATTCTTGAGCAAATAGATTTCGTCGGTCGCTTGGGCTTTCTTCTTATCAAAGATGCTTCCTCGCGTGCGAATACGGAATACCAGTTTATCCATATTGTAATCAGAATATACGCAGTCAATGTCGTCGCCGTAGGCACTGTTTTTGATTGCAAAATGGATATCATCCATGGTAATATTCTTGTCTAATAGGACCTCGGGATCTACCTCCATACGAATAATCCACTTCGACTTTGTTTGACCGCTCTGCTTATGTCCGGCACATTCGGAAATCATATTCTCGAATTCATAGAATTGCTCCAAAAGGAGTTTATCCTCCTCGATAACGGTGGTCTTCTCATAGGGATCGAAACATATTTGCACACTTTTCACCAAATCAATAAGCTTGGTATGTTCCATCATGTTTGCAAACTTCACCGCCTTTTCCTGTTCCTGTTCATCAAACGATTTCAAATGCACAGTTAATGACGGGTTCTTTGGATTCTTGGTTAAACGAAGGATCTCCTCAATGCGAGGAACACCGCGAGTAACATTCGATTTGGACGCAACACCACTTAAATGGAAAGTGTTCAAAGTAAGCTGTGTTGTCGGTTCTCCAATCGACTGTGCGGCGACAACACCCACCATTTCACCCGGATGAACAATCGCCTGTTTATATCTCAGCAAGATGGTCTCAAGCAGTAGCTGGAGACCCCTTCTGTGAAAACGCTTATTTACAAGCAAATCTCTGGGGGTCAAATAGAACTTGTACATGATTTCAAACAAAGGGGTCGGCTGCACATAATAGACCTGCATGATTTTTTCATAATACGACTCTATCATCTTAAACGCATCCAGAGGAGTAATATCCACCACCGAATTTGCGTTCAATCCAAGCTGGCCCTGGATATTAATAATGATATTCTGGAATGAAACCGGCATTTTGATCGAACTGTCGTTTTTGTTTTTGAATATCTTCTTTACAATTTCGTCGCGAGAACGGATCATATCTGAAATATACTTTGCGCATTTCGTCTTGCATTCGTTTCTCTCGCGCTTCATGGCAGTAATAACATCCTTCGTGTATATTTCCAGCAAATTATTGTCGTAATCATTGAGTCCAATGATTTCGTAATGCATGTATATGTCTTCAATGCTCATCTCGACCAACGGAATATATTGGTTCTCTACCTTGATGGTATCGAATCCATCGTCGCCGTATGCAAACTGCACGATTTTTCCCTTACTGTTTCTTACCGTCATGTCATACTCGACTTTCAGATCCTCAAGACCCTTTACTAGACGACGTTGAATATAACCGGTTTGCGCGGTCTTCACTGCAGTATCAATAAGACCAATACGACCACCCATCGCATGGAAGAACAGCTCAGGCGCCGTTAATCCGGAAATATAGGAGCTCTCTACGAATCCACGTGCTGCGGGAGAGTCGTCGAATTTCGAGTAGTGAGGCAATGTGCGGCTATCAAACCCATAGGGAATTCGCTTGCCATCGACGTTTTGCTGTCCAAGACAAGAAATCATTTGTGAAATATTGATAAGGGAACCCTTGGACCCGGAATTCACAATCATAAGGAAACGATTATTCTTGCTGAGACTCTTGCGACCAATTTTACCGGCCTCTTCATTCGCCTTATTCAGCAAGTTATTCACACGCATCTCGAATTCTGTCTTATCATTCGCAGCAGTAATGTTCTTGAAAATACCGAGGTGTAGCTGGTCAATGACTTTTTGCACCTCCATTTTCTTATCCGTAATGGTCTGAATAATCTTTTCGTTTGTAGCGCGATCGGCAATCAAATCGCTAATACCTACACTGAATGAACTTGTTTTCATGTATTCAGTAATAATATTTTGAAGATCGTCGATGAAATTCGATCCCGCCATTGCACCGAAATCATTATACACGCGGTGCAACATACCCTTTGTACTGCTGCCGATCGCGGACTTCTCGAGCTGACCGCGAATATATTCGCCATTTCGGATCTCCAATACATTGTTGGAACTAGAATAGTCTTCTCCCTCCTCATACAGTTTTGTCTTATATTTCATAGTTAGTGGGGGCATAATCTGCGACATAATGTCGAAACTTGTTAATTCGTTTTGCTTTTCATTGAGTTTATCGACATTCACATGTTTATATGACATGAGTAGATTCATCGCATGTTTATGCGAGATCTTTACGCCCGGACGCGTGAAACGGTATGACCCCAACATGGAATCCTGGTAGATGCCAATAATAGGTGCATTTCCAGCGGGACTAATGATCTGGTAGGGGATCGCCGCCAAGTTCTTCAATTCTGTTTCGGCCAACACATTCTGTGGCATATGCATATTCATTTCGTCTCCCGACGATACTCCCAGCGGTTTCCCGTAGGGTCGGACTGTATCTTAAGCAAGCTCCGGATGGCTAATCCTTCATAGCTAACCAACACCCGTTCAGTCTCTGAATGCCCTCCATATCCTACCATGTATCTATGATACGCGGACTTAGGAGGTAGCACTGCGGATTACCCAATCCTCCACATTATTACCATACCCGAGATCTAATCTCGGCCATTTGTTAGTTTCCTATACAAACTTGGTAGTGGTTCTCTAGTTTATTAAACTAGATAGGCTCTAAGGGACTTCCCGAACAACAAGGTGTTTCGCTAAATGATTCTTCAAGTTTTTTATAAATTCGAATGCATTTTCTTTACTTTTTTCCAAAGGAATATGGACACCACCAAAATCAGCTTTACACTTTTCAATATACACATACCAACCGTATTGGATACCTTCTCGGATTAAAGGCCTAACATATTTTTCGATATCATCATCGATCTTTGTTATGCTTTTGAACCTTTCCGATTTTTTGTCTTTGAAATAATTTACTACACCATCAGACACACGCCTCTTACTCTCATCACTATGAGTAAATACACTACCTCCATTCTTTAGATTATACCCATTTGGATACAAACTATTGAACTCTTTGATGTAGTGTGTTTCTCTTTCATCAGCACTCTCTATTTCACAATATTCAATTAGTTCAACCACAAAATCATTAACACCATATTTGCGTATGGCATTATTTAAATAGTGTGATTGGTTCTTTTTGGTTGAGAATGCTTCTGAAATATGACATCGAAATCGGCCTTCATGTCCGTATGGTCTATATCTTTTATGATTTAATATATGAGAAACCGCTTGTCCTACATATATTTTACCATTTGAGATATTTGTAATTTTATATATTTCGCAATATCGATTGGTTGGATCATCCAATATTTCTTTTGATAGTCTTTGGTATTTTGATGGTTCCATTTCTTTATATATTCTTTCGAATTTTCTTTTTATATTATTGTTGAAGAATTATTTAACTATGGGGTATCACGCTTTTAACGCCCCATGTTTTCGACAGAGATTTTATCGAAGTCAGCATTGTATGGTCTTGTTACTGCAACGTTCAAGCGAAATGAATCGCCTCGCGGCATGATTTTTACTAGATGACACATCATCGAGGGTCTATGCAAACTGGGTTGTCGATTAAACAACACTGCATCTCCATTCATCATGTGTCTATGAACAATATCTCCATTTTCAAGAACAATTGAGTTGCGATCGACATAACGCAATGAAATATTCTCGCCATTTTTGCGCTCCAAAATCTTCGCACCGGGATGAGTATCGGGTCCGTTCTGCACCAGTTTGAGCAAGAAATCGCGATTGCGGTCATTCACCATAACGGGTTTGGTAATATTCATGGCAATCTTCATAGGAACACCGAGCTCTCGAATCGACAAACTAGGATCACCTGTAATAACAGAACGCGCACTAAAATCGACACGCTTTCCCATAAGATTACCACGAATACGTCCGTTTTTGCTATTCAGACGACCCATAATACACTGAAAGGGACGACCAGAACGCTGCGCCATCGGATCCGATCCCTTCACCTTATTATTCACAATCATCGCGACATAGTATTGGAGCATGGTGGATAATCCCTCAATCGCGATTGTCTGCGCATTTTCACGAATCTTATTCATGAGCTCCTTATTTGTCTTGATAATGTTGAAATAAATCTGGGTTAAATCGTCCTCACTGCGCTGCTGAGCATCATGTTTTACAGACGGACGGACCGCTGGCGGCGCAATCGGAAGCACCTGACAAATCATCCATTCGGGACGAGACCATATAGGATTGAATCCCATGAAATTCACGTCTTCATCCGATATTCGTTTGAATATTTTCAATATGAGTTCGGGAGTTAGACGAATCTTGAGTTTATTCGCAGTCTCCGATTTATCGGATCCGGCACCTGTTGATGCGACGGTTATTTTCTCCCAGATTGCATATATTTTGGCCATATCCTCCAACTTGATCTTCGTCGGCTGCTGGCAGCCACATCCATCCTCCGTTTCATCGCCGCATCGTTTCACCTTGGACGCCAAATTATACACATATTCCCAGCGCTGCTCGTGTGGATAAGTAATAACATGTTTATGTTGGTTTTTATTAATAAGTAGCTTGCTGCATTTGTAGCATACGCATTTGCACACTTTCATGATTTCTTTGAGATGTTGAATAAAGAATACGGGTCGAGCAAGTTCTACATGTCCAAAGTAGCCAGGGGTATCAATATACGTTAGTCCATCCGTAGGACAAATCATACCTGGCTCCAATACGCCCATACGCGGGTCAAATAGACCACCGGGTACAGGTTTGTTATTAATATATGTATCTCTGGACGTAATCTCTACCACGGAATTTCGTCGAATTTCTTCGGGAGAAAGCATACTAAACTGAATACCTACGATTTTCGACGCATTCATCTTGGAAGATTGTTGTCTGGACATTATAAATAATTGAATAGATTACGATATATGATAGATGCATATTTTTTATCGTTTAATTCAATTTTTTGAGTATTTGATTGTTTCATTATGTTCTCGATTGTACGAATCGTCAATCTTATAGATCGTCGATCTTAAAAAAGGATATAAACACAATTGTAGAAAAACATATACCCATCCGTATTATTAAATATTATTATCATGTCGCCAAAGTATGATGCTAAATCCAAGAAAACGTTGTTGAGACGAAAGAAGTGTCCAGATCCATCATCGAGTAGTAGTAGTAGTAGTGAAAGTGATAGTAATGAAAGTGAAACGGAATACTCTACTGTAGATGAAAGTCAGGATACTTCTGAAAGCAGTCAGTATGTTTCTCCTACAAAAGAACGACGGAATCGTAAATATGTTATCAATAGCGATAGAGAAGAGGACAGTTATGAAAGCGATTTTGTGGATAAGAATGATTCTGGAAAAGAGGGAGCTCTTTCAGAAAATGAAATAAGAAAGCAAATTGCAAAGATGTTTCCATCCAAATACATGTCTGATAAATTGAAAAAGAGCGTAAATAAGCCGAAGAAGTCTAAAAAACGCGGCACTGTATCAAGTACTAGTAGCAGTAATACAAATGATTCAGAGAACACATCCACAGACAGTAGTTATGAAAAGGAGAAGACGAAGCGCAGAAACTCCCGCCGAAAGAGTAAAAGGTCGAAATTAGCATCAAAGAAGCGTACAAAGAAATCAAAGAAGAACAAAAAGCATATATCGTCCAGCGAAGAATCCGAGGAGGAGGACGAGGAGTCAGATGACTTTGAAATTGAAGAGAGCGATGAGGAATTTGAATCATCGCAAAATACATCGGAGGATGAGGATGATGACGACGAGGACGAGGACGATCCCGACTACGATGAAGATGATGATGATGCCGATATCGATAATCAGAAGCTAAATATCTTTTTGACGATTGGTGGTGGCGGGATTGCTGGTATGGATGCCGAGGATGAATTTAATGCGGAAAATGAAAGTGATGATAATGACGATGAATGTGGCAGTGATGCGGAGAAAACGTTTATGAAGGAGAATTACCAAGAGGTATTGATTCCTGACGAAACAAAGGATTCGACCGACGGTTCTAAGAACGAAAAGAAGACAAAAAACAAGAAGAGTAAGAATAAAAAGGATGTTTCTGCAAAAAAAGAGAATGAGGTTATTAAAGATAAAGAGCCAACCGACATTGAAAAGGAGTATTTGGAATTATTGGATCTTAAGAAACATTTAAATGAGAAACTTCAGAAAAACACAAAAAGCAAGATTCTAAGAAACGCGATTAAAGAATGCAATATGTCGATCCGTAAATTGATCAAGAATGCCAGATCCGAAAATACAAAGATGTATTATGAAATGACCCGTCCCGACAAGAAACGAACGAATGAGATTGACTATTTCAAAAAGAAGCTCTCGAATAAAGAGCAGCTGAAAATCATGAAAGACTTGAAGGAAATCAATCAGCATATCAATATTGAAAAGCCCTACCGTCTTTCGCTTCTTCAGTCGAAAATTCCTGCTAAATTCAAGGCCGTCGCAATGCACAAACTAAACATGCTGCGAAATATGGAACCCGGAGATCCGGAATATCACAAGGTGAAGAACTGGGTGGATACATTCATGAAGATCCCCTTTGGCACATACAAGAATCTGTCTATAAACATCAATGACGGAATCGATAAGTGCAGTGAATTTTTGGAGGGAGCAAAGAAGACGCTCGATGATTGTGTATTTGGACTGGATGATGCCAAGTTGCAAATCATGCAAATGTTGGGTCAATGGATCGCTAATCCGGCTGCGCTCGGTACTGCAATTGCAATCAAAGGTGCCATGGGAACCGGCAAGACGACTCTTGTGAAGGAGGGTATTAGTAAGATTCTTGGACGCGAATTTGCGTTTATTGCACTTGGTGGGGCAAGTGATAGTAGTTTCCTGGAGGGTCATTCATATACCTATGAGGGAAGTACCTGGGGTAAGATCGTACAGATCCTGATTGATAGTAAGTGTATGAATCCAGTAATCTATTTCGATGAGTTGGATAAGATTAGTGATACGCCGAAGGGTCAGGAGATTGTGGGCATTCTTACCCATTTAACGGATACATCGCAAAACAGTCAATTTCACGACAAGTATTTTTCAGAGATTGATTTTGATTTGAGCAAGTGTCTCTTTATTTTCAGTTATAACGACGAGAATCTGGTGAATCCCATTCTCAGGGACCGTATGTACCGTATTCAAACCAAGGGGTATGATTCCAAGGAAAAGACGGTTATTACAAAGAACTATTTGTTGCCGAAGATTTGTGAGCAAGTCGGGTTCAAATCAGAGGACATTATTTTACCCGAAGATACCATTCAGTATATTGTATCCAACAGTAAATTCACAAAATCCGAGGAGGGAGTCCGAAACTTGAAGCGATGTATAGAGATTATTTACACGAAATTGAATTTGTTTCGTCTTATGAAGCCGAATAATGCCCTATTGAAGCAGCACATGCAAATGGATGTGCAATTTCCATTCACGGTTCTTCGAAAACATGTAGATATATTGATTAAGAGCGACGAGTATCAGAACCAGAGTTTTCTGGCAATGTATGTATAAATAAAATGAAAGCGTGAAATAGAACCATGAATAATAATACACTATTATGTATTATTATTTCTTGATTTCATAAGTCTGCGTGGTCTATGTCTCTCTTTTTCGTCTGGTCTGACGAAGCTTCTTTTTTCCTCCAATTTTCTGCCGTTTAGTGGATCTGTATGTTCGCGGCGATACAGATGCAATCCTCTTTTTACTTTTCTTGGGACTTGATCTTGGTAATGATGATGTAGAAGATGTAGAAGGAGTCTCCCTTTTACGTTTCTCATGACTTGGGATTGCAGAAGTATCGGTCTCAGGAGGTTTATTACTATCATTCGAAATAGTTAATTTACTAAAACCGACATCTATACCTAAGAGACCTACGTTTTCGTCTTCTGAAACAAAAAACTGTCGCAGTTTCGACGACAAGTTTTCACCATTATAGATGATATCTCCCGAGCTTAATCCGAAAAAAACCTTTTCTGTATCTTTTGTAATATTACGAATTTTTATCATATCATAGTATTGCTCTCCTAACATAGAATAGGCTACTAGAATAAGAGCAATATAGATATCCTCTAACTCGATCTCCGGCATTGCATGTTTCAATTTTGATCCCATTTCCAATAAAAAATTCCGCAAATAACGAGAACAGCAAATATATATGTTATCCTTGTCCTTTTTCATATTTGCATATGCTCTTTGTAATTGTTTTTCTGAGTTAAAATATTGGTTTAAACGATTTTTCAAAATATTTTTTTCATAAGGAGTTATATTTTCTTTCAGTTTCTCATTCAATATATGAATTTTTTCGTTAATTTTACGAAAATCATTTTGAAAGTGTTTCAATTGCTCATTTATTTTTTCACGAACATAATTCGCATGCGCGGTTTCGATATCTTTAAATAGGGATACATCTTTATCTACGATACTGTTGCTCTTGTCCATGTTATATTATATATATTACATAATACAATATATGCAAGGATATGATCAATAAACCAAAATAATCTAAATCCGTATTATCTTCTATTTACCCTGGATTTTTTATTTTGACGGGTTTTCGACTTGCGCTTGATGCGACGACGGCGTGTTTTTCCACCCGACGAAGTAGTTTGACGCCGATCATCGTCATCTACGGAACGTGTTAGAATATCTTCATAAATGGAAAGGGCGGCATCATCCGCGGCGAACGAAATCGGTTTATTTTTAAATATTTCTGTAAATATTTTCTGAATGGAGTGATAAATAATGTTTTCGGAAGCAGGTAGGTCTAAATAGGCGCGCAAGATAGAAATATCTACACGATCATTTTGAGTGCCAATATACAATTCCATTTGTTTTTGAATCATCGGAAAAATATGTTTTGTCAAAAACTCATCCACTGTTTTCGCAAGCATTTGATCATTGTTCATGATTTCTTGAAATGATTCCTTCACAATATAGGCAATATCGCTATTCACTTTCTGTTTATCTAAATCCATAGGAAACCGGTTAGGAAACCAGTTTGCGATTTCATGAATATGTGGAATGGTTATATCAAGCGACGACGACTCGTCTTTTTCTTTTTCTTTTGTTTCTTCTTTTGTTTCTTCTCCGCCTCCAATCAATATTTGCTGTTTATAGAGTTCAATATCGAGTTCATCTAATTCTTTTTTTAATCCTTTTAAAATACTAGTTGTATAGTCATCCATATTTTGAACATTCGAGTTTGCATTTATAATACTCTGTTTTATTGCAGAAATAATAAGATACTTGTGTTTTATAAATATTTGTCTTAGGATCGTATATTGCACGTAGGATTTATTTATTTTATTAAAGAATTCTTTCATTTGCGAGAAAAGAGTATCTTGGATAAACTTTTGCAATTCAATTTTATTGACTTTCGTTAAATTTAATTTCAAATAGGAATCAAGTGCTTTTTTGAATTCACTTATAATATGATCTTTTTGATCCATAATCAGTTTTCGATACACTTTTCGTATTTCATCTTTCCTTTCCTCCGTAGTAAGTTCGGGAGGTTTGCATGAAGACTCGTTTGGTTGAACATCCGGGTCAGATGAAGATGCATTTGTAGGAGAAGAAGATGCTGCTGCATTTTTAACAGACGATGCAGCTGCACTCGCTAAACTTGGTACTACTCCGCTTGCTAAAAAATTCATAAAATATGTTTGTTTATATATAGATATATTTTTATGTCTCGGCGCGAATTATCACTTCTATGTATGCAATATCTTCGTTTGATTTCCAAAATTTCGAAAAATTGATTGTGTTTAATTCATAAATTTCATGTCTATTAAGGATACAAAAGATATAAAATGATGTTAATACAGGAACATGAGGACAATCATAATTGTCAAATGAACGAAGCTCAGCAAATACAAGATTTGCACAAACCTATTTTATCTGTAAATAAAACAAAAAAGAAGAAGAAGACCTTATCTATAAATCAAAAGGCGAAGTTATGGAAGATTTTCGAGAATGACAAAAAGGAGGTAGAATGCATATACGACAAAAACGACGATAAAAATCATTCTAGAATAGAAACCGATTTATGCAATATATGTCATTCAACGTTGATGATCATGGATGATGGGTTCCCGACATGCACCAATGTAGAATGCAGCGTTATTTACACAAACACCCTCGATTATTCCCCCGAATGGCGATTTTTCGGCGCAGACGATAAGGGTGGAAACGACCCTACGCGATGTGGAAACCCCATCAATCCCCTTTTAGTCGAATCCTCATATGGATGTAAAGTGCTGTGTTCATCCAAATCCTCGTATGAAATGAAAAAGATCCGCAAATGGACCGAGTGGCAGTCGATGCCTCATAAAGAAAAGTCTCTTTACGAAGAGTTCCAGTTTATTACGATCATGGCGCAAAATTCCGGAATACCCAAAATATTTATCGATGAGGCAATGGCGATTCACAAGGACATTTCCGAACAAAAAATGTTTCGAGGTCTCAATCGCGACGGTATTAAAGCCGCATCTATCTATATTAGCTGTCGCTTAAATGGCTGCCCCCGGACAGCGCATGAAATTTCTGAGATATTCAAACTGGACAAAACGAGTGCGACAAATGGTTGTTCCACAGCGATCAATATATTAAACAATATTGAACGGAATATTGAACAGGCGCCGACTATATTGGAGACAACGACCCCGAGTTCATTTATCGAGCGATATTGCAGCAAACTGAATATGAATAGCGAACTAACGATGTTGTGCAAGTTTATTGCAAACAAGGTGGAGAAAAACAGTATTATATTGGACAATGCGCCTCATGCAATTGCGTCGGGAATCGTGTATTTCATATCGGTGAATTGTAATCTCGATATAACCAAACTCGAAATCAAGCAGATCTCTGGTATTAGCGAGGTTACCATAAACAAGTGTTTCAAGAAATTGGAAAATACACGAGATGTCCTTATTCCAAGATGCATTCTGGAGAAATATGCAAAGAAAAGTTCTTAGATGCTGGATGAATCATGTATAAAAACCACTTAATGATTTATCTCGTAATTGTAGTATTCACATTTGATACGCCATGAATCGTGTCTATTATATGCTAAGCCAATATAAACCTATTAACTATATTCGGAGATATCATACGCTGCCAGATCCGAAAAAGAATGATCCCAATAACGATCCCAATAACGATCCCAATAACGATCCCAATAACGATCCCAAACTCTGGCTTATTGTAATGTCGGGATACCTATTATATCTAAGATATTCCTAAGAGGCGATATTCCGCCGGGATTCAATACAAGCAACCATCCATTCAATACAAATAATAAATCTATGTATTATTTTTATTGCGCAAAATTCAGTATCTACGAATAATTTGAGAAAACGAACTCATCTGACGGAACGATCATGGTGCATGGATCGCGATCATGTCTCGATATCCAAAACATATAATTCTTGTCCTCCGTTAGTTTGAAACCAATACAGAATTCGATACCCAGTTTCTCGAAACAAAAGGTATTGGAGTATTTCAGTACGTTAAAGTTTTCTTTGTCAAGTAAAACAATCATGTGGTAATAATGGCGAGGCGTATATTGTTCGCTGAAATGTACGATGCCCAGCAATCCTTCGTCAGTTTCCACAAAGGGAGTGGAACCACGTAATCTGTGAAAAATAAGGGAATCGATTTCAATGTTTTCTACGATTTCGAGATAATGGGTATTGTCCTCTTTTTGGGAGATTTTTCCGATTTGCATGGGATGCCATTTATATATGAAAAAAAGTTCATCGCTCCCTTTTTTAATAATAGGTATCCAATTTTTTTCACAGTAAGTATCCGTAGGAGGTTCTATAATATCTCCGTTATTAATTTCAAAATGAACAAGATCATAGTCTCCCACAATAATACGCGGTTTTCCGTGCGAGGTATATCCGATTGTTGTTGCAACATATTTCACTTTCCCATTGTGCTCAAATAAACGTATATCTTCTAATCCTGTGGAGATGGGTTTTGCATAATAAGGATGGTTCATAGCAATATTTTCTTTGATTTCATAATTAACATTGGGAGAAACACCATTTTCATTTTCGTTTGGTGGATTCAAAATGGAAAGGACGTTTTTATTTTTGATTTTATGGGATTTGTCGTGAAACAAATAATTCCCGTTTTCTGCAATCCAATAATTCACATATCGAGTGTTTAAATAGTCGATTCCATTATACCGAATATAAGAAGATGACCCCGGAAAATAATAATCTATATTATGCGTAATATGGTTCCACGTTTTTAACGATTTTACCGGTTTTGTATAATGATCTGAGGAACACATAAGGATTTCGTCAATATTGGGAGACTCTTGATACCACGTCGCGTTCCATTCCTCTGAATAATATTTCTCTATCCAGGCCCATACATTGAATTCCCACACCCATTTTTGATGTTTTTCAAGAAAAACGGGGAGATATTTCTTATACACATTACAGAAATGCAGGATCGAATCCTTGTCTCCAATAAATATTCCGCAAAATCGCCAATAGGGAGAATTTAAAACATCACTTTCATTTGAGAGAACCGACCATCCTCCAGTCATGGTTAATACAGAATCTTTCCAATTACATGTATTCAGCCATTGTAAATAGTTGCTTACACTCTGCATGTTTTTGCATCGGTAGAACATATCAAAATCCATCCATATAAAATATTGTGTATTCCATGGATTTGCTTGAATGGCCTTTTCCATACATTCGTGTTTCGCATGACGATGCAGAAAATAGGTCTCATTGTCCTTTTCCATATTTCGATAATCCGGCATATTCAGCATATTTTTTTGATCATTATACATTTTATATATCCAAAAATCCTCTATATTCACCTCTGGCATTAAAACCACATTGTCTGTACAAAATTCTTGTAAGATTGTATGGCAAGCTGGCGATGCAAACAATATCAAGGATACATTAGTTTGCTTTAAAGCCATGAAGTGAGAAATAATTTGATTTTCATTCTGCGCATCAAAAACAGCGGAGACAATTGTTATTTTACGAGGAAAAAAGGTATTCATAACTAACCGGTGAAATATAAAATGGTATTTTTAATATTTATCTAGAATATCTTTATATTATGATATTTCATTTTATAGATGATATCTTTTCCGCAACATTCATTCTAAAAAATTGATGCGAAATATATTTTATAGGATTATATACCCAAAATCGAAAAATATCGAATAATTGTTTCTGTATTCCCGTTCTCCTTTACTTACCCTTTCCCCTTTCGAATGAATTATCATTATCGTAATATTCTTGTATTTGATGTCGAGACAACCGGTCTAATACCCAAAAAAGATCCTATTACAAAAGAACAGTGTCCTATTGAAAAAATGCCCTACATTATCCAATTGAGTTTTGTTATCTATAGCATGGTAGAACATCGGGTCATCAAATATTATAGTTCCTATATTAAACTCGAAAATATGGATCTATTAACTGACGAAATTACAAATTTAACTGGAATAACAAAAACAGATTGCATCGAGCGCGGCGACCACATAAATAAGGCAATTCTCGAATTATGGAATGCATACAAAAACCACGCGGACATCATTGTTTCTCACAACATGTTTTTCGACAAATCCATGGTTCGCACGGAGATCAAAAGAAATACTGAGGCACTGGAACAGATTGCGCCCGGAATTTCAAATATGTTTTATGAGAAAGAAACCCCCGAATTATTATGCACAATGATGTATAGCATTCATATTTGTAATATATGGAAGGAATCTAGTAATGGAAAAATGTTTAAAAAATTTCCGAAATTGATTGAACTTTACACACAACTGTTTGATGAAAAACCGGAAAATCTCCATAACTCTCTTGTGGATTCTGTTGCAACCTTACGCTGTTTTCTTAAAATAAAACTGAATTATAATATGCATAATGCAAAATATAGACACATTATGAAGAATGCAATGAAAATGGTGTAATTCAATTCAATTCATTTGCGGACTACAATACAAACAATGTATGTAAAACAATCCATGTCTATTTGTAAATATTTTTTATGTAGATCATATAAAAACAAATCATTTTGCATAACATACAGATATAGAATATGAGCGAGCATCATTTCGAGAATCATATGAATGTATCACCAAAATATTCCTGTGTAGAAAATACGTCGATACAGACGACTGGAGAACAACATACTCCTGCTGTGGTAGAATCGATGAATATATCGAGAAGCAATACAGACAGTGTAGTATATTCGATTATTGAAAAGTTTAAACGTCGCGCGGATTTCGGAAAAAAGAAGTACAATACAGATTTGGATCGAAAAGATCTTTCACTTAGAGACTGGTATAATCATCTTCACGAGGAGCTCTTTGACAGCATTTTGTACTTGGAGAAAATAATGCAGGAAATCGATAATATTAGGGTGAATGTTGAATAAATGTTGGAATAAATGTTGGGTTGGGTTGGAATAATAATATAATATGAAATTGATATTTTTACGAAAAATAAAATATCAATTAGCTAGTCTAAGCATTCGAATACATATCCAACATTTTCTGTTTTTGTTCGTAATAATCGACCATCGGTTTGGGATAGGATACATCGGGATAATTCGAATATTTTTCGAACCACATATGTATGTCTTGGGGAGAAACCTCTTGCAATTCGGGGATCCATGTTTTCACATATTCCGCATTTTTATCATATTTGGAGGATTGTATCCATGGATTCATGTCTCTGAAATAGGGTTTCATATCGACCCCTGTTCCACTGATCCCCTGCCAATTTCCATTGTTGCTTGCAATATCATAATCGGTTAGTTTCTCCGCAAAGTATTTTTCTCCCAACCTCCAATCCATCAAAAGCACTTTGATCAAAAAACTGGCGACAATCATTCTTACCCGGTTATGCATATATCCTGTCGCATTTAATTGTCGCATTCCAGCATCGACTACAGGAAACCCTGTATTTCCCGACTTCCATGCATCAAAATCTTTCTCGCTTTTTCTCCACTTCAACATGCGGTATCGCGGTTGATAGGATTGATTCATTACTTCCGGATAATGGAATAATACATGTGCGAAAAAATCGCGCCATATAAGCTCCCGAATAATCCCGCTCTTTTTACCAAACGCCCTTGCAAAGGTATGATATACCTCCCGTATGGAAACGCACCCAAACTTGATATACGCGGATAAAAATGAGGTATTATAGGTTAATGTATCCCGATTCTTTTCATAGGATTCCTGCATCTTAACTGCGTTTTTCAATCGAAGTAAGCCTTGTGTTCTCCCACCATGTACCAAAATATGTTCGTTTTCGCGACCCACAAATCGATCTTTTGCCTCAGAAAGAGTAATTGCATCTTCAAGTCTATGATGCGACGATGATAAATGGATATTTCTCTTATTGGATACGGGGCGCACGCTCCTATTCACAACCTCGTTATAGAAAGGGGTATATTTTTTGAAACCATTCGATTGTCCCGTGACGACGGTTCCTGGTTCGTACAAATAATAATCTCCCAAACACGAAAATAATGGAATATTATGTTTTGAGCAAAGATCTCCCGCCATAGTCTGTCTGGATAATGCGTAGGGAGTATAGTCTTTGTTGAAAAAGACAGCATGAATATTCAGCGTTTTTATCAACATATCTAACATTTTCACATAATCGCCATAACATGTTATTAATTTTCCACCCTTCGACTCAATCTCCCCACTTAAGTCTTCTAAACTCTCAATCATAAACTGAACCGCATTTTTAGATTTATACTTGTTTTGGTTTCCGACTTGCTCGGGGTTGAATATGAAACAACAGAATACATTTCTGCAATTCGAAAGAGCATGATTCAATGCTGTATTATCATAGATTCGATAGTCGCGATGAAATACAAAGAGCCCGTTTTCAAACATGGATATATAAATAATCCTTTTTTGTATAATATGGATATTATCTTGGTATTATCTTGATATTCTTATTCAATTATTATTCTTTATAAAATAAATAATAATAAATGCATTATCCAATATTAGAAATGATATAAAAATATATATACTATTTTATGGAATATAACACATCATAAAACAGAAATATGTTTTTATTTATTATTATTATAGGTGCAATTACCTATGGATTATATAATAATCCACTTCTATTGAATGATATGTATTATTATTTTCAAATGAAACACGAAGAATATATGGGAATATACAGTTGCGATAACGACGACGTATGTGGGGAGGATTCCTATATTATTATTAGAACAGACAGCAATGAAGATCATAAAGAACATGATAAAACAAGCATCGAGTGTTTTAATGAGAATTCAATACTAACCAGTGTTATGAGTGATTTTAACTTTATTCCTCAATTACAGCAAAAATGCATTGGAATTTATTTTAGTTTATTGAAAACCTACTCGTATATGGAAATAGAATGGAAGAGGCTTCATTCAGAATATGTGTTTTTCGGATATATTAACACGGGGCTAACTTATGTTTGGAAGAAATTTCAACGTTTCACATGCACGCATTCCATCGAACCCGATGAAAAGGAATGGATCAATAATATTGTATTTTATAGAACAACTACCAGTAATGGCTCTTTTTCCTACAATATTGAAGAAAAATATATGATGTTCGACAATAACTTAGTCATGGGGGGTAATAATGTGGATTCGATTCGAAGTCAGACCGAATATTATATTAAGGAAAACACGGAAAGACAGCGGCAATTGCGTCAAACACAAGACAAAATGAAGTCAATGACCTCTTCTATTTTTCAGCAAATAGAGTTTATTGTTATGAGCAAATGCATAGATAAAGACAATAAAACAAAATACATTGTATCCTTATCCTCGATTCCTTCGGAGAACTTATTAACGTCAAAGGCGAAATTCATGAGTATCGAATATACCCATCCCCTGATGAGCGAATCTATTCCATTAGAAATACCTGGGGAAATGTTCATTGTCAAAAATGAGATACTCAGTCCAGGATTTGTTTTACGCGCATTAAAACACCAGAAGATATCCTATGTGTTTGATATGGATTATAGTATTAAGGTGCTAGACGGAATGATGAATATGTTTGAAATGAAAAGCACGGATCATATTGTATTTACTGATACTGGGTATTATGTGAAATCTGCATAAATGTCGAAATTATTTATCCATATGCATATCTATAATGCATATAGATAGCGATGAACCACAGAACGGTATATTAAAATATATAATAAAATATAAAGAATTTTTATAATATATTATAAGGGATCTATATATCGGATACATTCATTATGAGTCATCCGCCCACTACCCCACACAGAGCGTTGAATGATAAATGGGATATGTATTTCCATTTACCACATGATAAAAATTGGGATTTATCAAGTTATAAGAAAATTATGACGGACATCAACACACTCGAGGATTTAATGTCGATTAATGAAACTATTCCAGAAAAACTTGTAAAACACTGTATGTTATTCGTAATGCGAAGCGGAATAACTCCTATGTGGGAGGATCCAAAGAATCGTATTGGCGGATGTTTTTCATTCAAGGTTTTAAATAAACAGGTTCATTCTGTGTGGAAAACCCTTTTTTACGCGATGTGTGGTGAAACGCTTTGCGTCGATCCAAAATATAGTTGCCATATTAATGGGATCACAATTTCACCAAAGAAAAATTTTTGTATTGTGAAGATTTGGATGGACAGCTGTAAATATCAGGATCCAAACATCATTATTAATATTGCGAATTTACCGAAACAGGGATGCTTATTTAAAAAACATGAACCCGAATTTTAACGGCGTTTGTATTCAAACAAATATAATAAAAAGTAAAGTGTATGTGTATTCATAATATAATCATAATATTCGATTTCGAACAAATGGAGTTTTGTACAACAAAACGCGAAGCATGCAATTATGCATGCAAACCATGCCGAAAAACAAATAAGATTCCTAATATTTTAGGGAAATTTGTTATTCAAGATAACGGAAGTGTTTTATGCACTGGATGTAATCAAGTATTCGCCAAAGAAAATGTCTCTATTTTTGTAGGGGCATTATTGTGTTTTTACATATACATAAAATATGGAAAAACATGGACTAATTGAATAAGGCGGACTAATTGAATAAGGCAGGAAACTGAAACGGTTTGTCTTTTTTCCAAGGGATTTTCATTAAATACATACCTAACATAATAAATGCTATACCTAAATACTGTGTGTAATGTTCAAGTCTTTCTCCGAGTACAAAATAGGCAAACAGGGATTCTAATAAACCATTGATCGCATCCCATCCATTATTAACGATCAATATCGACGAATTTTGTAAGGCGACAATCAGAAGACCCATCATAATTACATAGGTCGCAACGCCGATTCCCAAATAAATAGCGCCACCGTGATTTGCAAAGGTCTTGAATGCTACATCGCCAACAATTTCAACCGCGGATAATGCAAATATTTGCGGCAAACTCATTCTGATTTTATATTGTTTATTTTAGTTATAATAAAATCAGATTTTATTATTATAAAATTCAAATTTACGCTCACAGTTGGACTTGAACCAACGATCTCTCGGTTAACAGCCGAGTGCTTTACCTACTAAGCTATGCGAGCACTACCTGTACATGGTATGATATATTACCATATACATAGTACATATATGTATCTTCTTTAAGTTATTATCTAATAAATAGCATTTTACACAGAAGGACCCTTTTTCTTATATTGTTTCCATGAAATCGACTTGCCGACAACCTTTTCCGGCGCTTTTGATCCGTGCTCATTATCTAAACGGTCGGCACGCTTGATCGCGGAATCCACATATAATTCTTTCAGCACCTTTCCCACCATGACAGACCCTTCATGTTGGTCAATCTTTTCATCCTCGATCATCTTGAGAACCACAAGCAACTTTGCCAGGATTTGAATGTCAAGTTCGTCCTTGAATAATTTATTGAAAATCTCCGTGTAGTTATTAAACAAAAATGAGCACTCTTTTTTGCAAAGTTCAGAAAATGCATGTGGATCCGACTGCATAAGCTCCGCGTTCTCTTTTTGTATCTGTTCCATTCTGCGAACATCGTTATGAATACGCGTGCTATGTTTTAAACGACGAATTTGGTCTGTATTATTTTCACAATCACTTTGGTTGATGAGACCTTTTAGATTCAGACGTTCTTCCGTAGAAAGATTTAAGTGGTCCATCGATATATAACGTAGATAGATACAATGTTTATACCCTTTTTATCGCATCCATCGCAAATTCAGTTTAGCATATTTATTTGTCCCTAAAAATATGTTCATAAAATCTCTATGAATAGAATATAAAACATTACAAATGAATTTTAACGTTATTGCGTTGATTGTCGTGGTTGTTTTGATTGTCATTTTTTCAACGTGCGCAGGATGCTACAATGTAGTGCCCTATGATAACACCGTTTTCAGCATCGAATACCCTTACGAGGGATTCGGTGGGGTGAAATCGGGTATTGATTCGGCTGTCTCCAAGATTACAGGTGCATCCGAGAAGGAAGAGAAAAAGGAAAAGGATGCAAAACAGGTAGAAGGATTTGGTCTCATGCCTGCCCCTTATGGCGTTGAAGCCCCCATTGACCGCTTTTCTGCATTGAAATCAGACAAGACATGTGCCGGTTCCCCATACAGCACATCAACAGGATACCTTTGCATGGACAAGGAGGCCGAGAAACTTCTTAGAACCCGCGGAGGAAACATTTCGGGTGGCGATTCTCAGATCGGATCCCAATAAACAAATTATATTTATAAATCCACGCATGAAATGTCTTTTATTATTTGAAATAATACAAATAATAAATAAAATCAAACTGCAATGATAGGTGGGTATGTTTTAGTATTTAATCAAATATCTAAGAACAATAAAGGGTTGCATGTTGTTGTGGGCACTTCCTGAACCAGCGCTACTCGTACTAAATGTACCTAGAATAGATCGATCAGTTGTGCATGCGGATGACTCGCTTGCATGTGCATCACCCATATCAAATGCACCTGCGTCTGGATTTGATCTTCTAGTTAAGTCGTGTGTATGGCTCGGCATTTCCCCTGTAGTTAAAGTATGGGTTTCTGCACCTCCTTTATTTCCTAAATTCCGCGTGGTTAGACCGGTTCCTGAACCAGATCCAACTGGAACGCGTCCTTGTAGGTCGGGTACATTAAAGCTTAGATCGCTTCCCGAAAAGCTACTATAGGTGTATCCGATCGCATTAAATAGGTTGGTGTATTCTGTTCTTAGCAATAGACTTCCGTCGCAATTCAACCAACCATCGGGAATATTCACCGCTGCCGACTGGATAATCGTGCCATAGGGGATCAGAATATAGTTGTCCAAATAGTAGTTTCCACTCGCGTAGAAATTATTAGCTCTCAAATCATTATCAACGGTTAGATTACCCTTCACGTATAAATCTCTTTCTACCACTTCGTCTCTTTCGACATAGAGATCACCAATTCTCATAGGAGGAATGGTAAAATTCGTTAGACGGTTTTGTAGTAAAACGCGATTATTCACAGCACGGCTTTTTGCTCGATAATAGGACATTTTATGTTATATATATTGTAAATAAGTTTTTTCGGGAATCAGGTGTTTATTTTCTTGGATTATTTTTTATTTTTTATTTTTTATTTTTTATTTTTTATTTTTTACCAGGAGGTAGGTCAAACACAACTCGTTTCTCCAATTTTTCAAACAATTCTTGATTATATACAAGATTCCCAGTGGGTTTATATGTACCAATAGGTGTATATTGTTTTTGTTCTTTCTTTCCATTACTATTGGAATCCTCTTTGTTGCGATCATTAAACAAGGAATAGTCCATGTTTTCTTCTTTCTCTTCGTCTTCTTTTTTTGCAACTACATTTCCATGTTCATCTACAATAATACCGCGTCTTTTCTTGAGTTCTGTACGAACATAAGAGGGTACCCAATTTTCCCACGATATAAAAAGAGTATTTGGATGAAGATATTTTATGTAAAATCCGTTTTCTTCTAATTTCGAAATAACATAGGCAATACAATCTCCCTTATCATACACGGGCTCGCCAAATATATATTCGGGCACAACAAACCATATGTGTTTTTCATTCCGTTTTATTCTCGACGTGAATTGAATGCGTTTCTGAACACGATTCAAAATTTTATTAAAAATGGAAATTTGTTTAATATCGCGCCGCTGATGTTTTTGGTACAAATCATCAATATTTATTTTTTGAACATTATCATCATCGTCTGCATATAAAAAAAAGGACATTATTCAATCTATATAATTATGGAAACTAAAAAATCTAAATAATATACGTGTTATCATAAATACAGAAACAAACCCTAAAACTAAAACATATGGATTCTACAACTACAACAATATTAACAACAGATACTCTATTGGATTGCATTATGGAAGATGAGGTATATTTGCCCAAACCTACAATACGAAAAATCGTGTGTTCGGGAGGAGGAACTTTTGGGTTCATTGCATACGGGGTGTTGAAACAGAGTTGTAAAAGTGGATTCTGGAATATAGAAAATATTCAGGAGATGTACGGTACATCGATTGGCGCAATTATAACCTTGTTAATTTCTCTTTTTCATTCCAACAAAAAAAACAATAACACCTTAACGTGGGAGTTAATCGATAATTATTTAATATCGCGTCCATGGCAAAACGTATTTAAAATGGATATTTTCACAATAACGAGTTCTCTAAAAAACAGGGGAATTTTCGACAAGAATCCTATTGTCGATATTTTTGAACCGTTATTTAAGACCATGGAACTATCTACAAATATGACGTTATCCGAACACTATGACCAATTCGGTATAGAGATCCATTTTTACTCAACCGACTTGGATAGTATGGAACCCGTGGATATATCCTATAAAACACATCCATCATGGAATATACTGGATGCCGTATATGCCTCCTGTTCTCTTCCTATTTTATTTTCTCCCCATGTTTGCGAAAATCGCACCTATTTTGACGGAGGTCTCTTTTGTAATTATCCCTTGTATTTCTGTATTAAAAACACTGAAAATACGGACGAAATCATGGGGTTAAAATATTGTGCAGAACCCGTCTCTTCTTCCAACAATCCAGATCAAGAAGGGAGAGATACAAAGGAGGAGGATTCACATTCACATTCTTCAATGTTATTCGATTATATTTTAACAATATTCAAAAACCTAACTTATAAAATTAAGGACTATGAATGCTTACATAAAATAAAGCATGAATTCAATATATCATCTCCCGAGCTGTCTATTTATGATATCTATTTAGCAATAATCCAATCTGAAAAACGAATGGCAATGATCGAGAATGGCATCCAATTCTGGAATAAGAATGGAAATACGTGCTGCACATAAATGTCGCAATTAATGCAAAACCAGTTATAGGGTGTAGAAGTGTATCCACGGTATATAGAAGTAAAAAATGTATGATTATAGATTATAATACAAAGGACTTTATTCATGGCAAATATTGTTGATTTTATTTCGTCGCGTATTCGACCCTACAACACGATCCTATTCTATGTTTTTCTGATTATCGTGTTTTTGGGAGCCAGCTATTACGTCTATGACAATTATTTGCGAAAAAGGAGAGACAGTAGCAAGAAGTATGATGATGTCGCCAACCGAGACCAAAACACAAAGGAATTGAATATCATGATGTTTCATGTAGATTGGTGCCCATTTTGCATAAAATCGTTGCCAGAGTGGAAAGAGTTTTGCCGCCAATACAATGGTATGAAAATAAATGGATACACCATTGTATGCGACGAAAACGGTACAAATTGCACCGACGATTCAGATGAGAAAATTATTGCTATGTTGGATGAGTACTCGATTAAATCGTATCCCACTGTCATTTTGTTCAAAGGAAATGATCGATACGACTTCGACGCAAAGTTGAATAAATCGAATTTAGAACAATTTGTAAAGACCGCCGCCGCAAAATAAAATAAAACATATTTTGAAAATCAAAATCAACAGAACCGTATTGTATATATGTGTATATGTATATAATGCAATGAATCATAATAAAACTCGTAAAAACAAATCGAAATTACATTCGAAATCGAACAATAATAAGACGCGTCGCAGTACGCAAAAATGCATATATTCGGAGAAAGATTTTAACAGTAATGATGGTATGCTAACAACTGTATGGGGTCCCGCAATATGGCACAGTTTGCATACGATTAGCTTTAATTATCCAGTAAATCCGTGTCCTGAGGATAAGAAGAATTACAAAGCATTTATTGTTAATTTGAAAAATGTTCTTCCGTGCGGAAAGTGCCGAAAAAATCTGAAAAAGAACATGAAAGTCCATCCTTTAACAAACAAACATATGGAATCGCGGGAGACGTTTTCGAGATACATATATGACTTGCATGAAGTCGTAAATAAAATGTTGGGTAAAAAATCCGGATTGTCCTATGAAGATGTGAAAGAACGATATGAACATTTCCGAGCAAGATGTGCATTGAACTATGAGGAATTGGAAAAAATAAAGAAAGACTTTAAATCATATCATGAAAAACATAAATCAGAACAAGGCTGTACCGAGCCAATTTATGGAGAGAAATCAAAATGTGTTATACATATTGTCCCTCAAAAGGATGCAACCGATACATTTCAGATTGATGATCGGTGTATTAAAAAAAAGTTATACGATGAATCATAAATACCATACGATATATCGTCTGGATATTATAGATCAAACGAATACAGACGAGTGCATGTGCATATATAATAAATATAAGAATCATAAATAGATGGGAAAGATAGAAGATATTCTATTGTATTGTATCCAGGTTTTAGCCATTCTCCCAAGTGTCAAAATATACAGGTATTATATATCCATTTTATTATATATAATGTCATCTATTGAGTCGAAAATAGAAATAGATACAAATTCAGAGAAAAAATCGAATAGTTGTCCTATGGCGGATCCAAAGGAAGCTATGGATCATCAAATGGAAATCCCTTTTTGGTCAGAAGATCCGAATGTTCTTTTTCGGTCTTTTGAATTTTTCCCAACAGAAAACATGAATTATTCCCAAAAAATGAATGCGATTTCACGATTGATTATCTTGTTGGCTATTGTTGGATATCTCTTTTCTCAAAATATTCGATTGCTGTTTGTAGCTGTACTTATTTTATTGGGTATTTATTTGGTGTATTCCATGCACCGAACGGACAAAAAACATAAAAAGAGAGTATTTTCGGAGAATTTTGATGAAGAAATACCTGAAAAACTCGTGAAAGATGTGTATGCTGAGATCGATTCGACGGTTCCGAAACCACGGGAGGTGTTTGATGTACCCACACCTACAAATCCAATGTCGAATGTTCTCATGTCAGATTATGATTATAATCCTCATAAAAAACCGGCTCCACCATCATTTAACGAAAATGTAGGTGCAAATATACTATCACAAGCAAAACAAATGGTTATTGATGCAAATCCAGGGCAACCGAATATCGCGGACAAATTGTTTAGGAATTTAGGAGATGAATTTATTTTTGAACAGTCAATGCGACCCTTTGTATCCAATCCAAGCACAACCATTCCAAATGATCAACAAGCATTTGCCGATTTTTGCTATGGATCCATGATATCTAGTAAGGAGGGGAATATGTTTTCTCTTGCAAGAAATCTTGCGCGACATCAAACATAAGCATAAAAGAATAGTTCATTTGTAGCAGGGGATAGGATATCCATCGATTGAATAATCCAATCCAAATCTAAAATCCAAATTTATATTTTTTGATTTTTATTGTGTGTAGAATTGTATATAAGACATGGCAACGGTTAGTAGTTATTTTTTTAACAACATGGGCCGAATTGGCGATGATGAAACGGATAAAACACAAAAAACATTGTCGAACACGCGTTATTCGAACTATATGCTATCCAATTTCACCTCAGGTATGGCATCTGATTCTCACGTAGTATTTGCGACACAGCAACCATCCATGATGTTTAGTGGAGTTGCTCATGGTGCGGGTCTCAGTGGAAGTGTTATCGACAATGATTCTCTTCTTCTTATTAAAAAGAAGGAGGATCGTCCTTTAGAAAGATTACAGTTAATGCAACGTCCCTTTGCAACAGTTCCTTACATGGGCCGTGGATATGGAAACCCCAATATCGAATCTCAGCTACAGCAGGGAGAAATGGTTTCGAATCGCAAAAGTGTTTCCACGATTACAGATAAATCTTCAGACTATTCTTTGTTTGTCAGTGATCCGGATATGTCGAACCACATGGACAATTTTAATGTCGAGGAGACGGCGATGAATGGCTGGGTTCGCGGAGGAGCTCCTTCCCGAGAAATGTCATTCAAGATCAACAAACAAAACTAAGAATGCAAATGTTGAATGTTCATCATAGTATTTATATTTACTTACCACATAGGTAAGCAAATATATAAAATAGTAATTATGGCATATATGTGCAAGTAGGCGTATTATTCAATTACTCGGACATTTTTACTTTCTGCGAGATTGCTGCTTCTTCTGTTGTTGCTTACGAGACTCTTTCTGTTGCTTCTTCTCTTTCTTCTGTTGCTTCTTCTCTTGCTTCTGTTGCTTCTTCTCTTGCTTCTGTTGCTTCTTCTGCTTGCGCGATTGCTGTTGCTTCTTTCCGCCGCGCTTTTTGGTAGAGGAATTACGACGGCTGTAATAATTGGCAGCAGCAGTTAGCAAAACAGGGACAGCAACCTCTGTAAGACCCTTACCACCGGCTTGGGCGGGAGCAGCAGGGGCAGGGGCATATATATTGGTCTCGGCAATTCTATTTCCCATACCGATTTGCGCATGCTGGGCGTTCATGTCTCCATACACCGCGAGAGCCGCAGAACTTGAGTTTTCTCCGCCCATCATGACGGGTTCCTCTCTGCGTTCCTCTTTGCGTTCCTCTCTGCGTTCCTCTTTGCGTTCCTCTCTGCGTTCTTCTCTGCGTTCCTCTCTGCGTTCTTCGCCACCCATAACTTTGTGATCTTCGCTACTCATTTGAAATGAAATATATATTAATACTACATATTTATCTTTTCTAAAAGCGTTTATTCTGACATGAACATGAACGAATCTTTGTGTTCCTGTCTCCTATTCAATAATTTCAACAGTAAAAATAAATTTGCTAAAACAATAAAAATGAAAAACACGTTATAAATGCAAATGATCCATATATAAATGTAAAATTGGTCATACAAAAATCCGCCCACCGGTTTCACTAAATCTTTCAACACATTTCGCACATCTTTTTTACCAATAACCTCCATAAATGTATCTACAAATGGTTTCATAACAAATATTGTCTTATGCGCAGATTATTGATGTTGTGAATATAACGCGACACCAACATATACTAACACGCGTATGCAAACACATATAAAAATGTGCCATAATACTATTTACAGTACGTACAATAATACCATGGAAGGAATATATCAAGCGACAAATGCATTTGATTTCAATAAAATAACGATGATATCTCCCTCGGTTATTCCTGGTGGAAATTATTTTATCAAATTCCGAATGAACGATATACCGTTGTATATTCAAACGCCGAAATGCAAAGTGAAGCAAGGTATTCTCAAATCTGGTAAAAAGATGTATTGCGATCTGATGTTCACACACGAAAATGAAGAATTCATTTGTTGGATGGAGAATTTAGAAAACTATTGTCATAAGAAGATTTTTGAAAACCGACAAAAATGGTTCGAGACACCGCTCGACGAGCATGATATCGAAAATTCATTCACTTCTCCCTTGAAACTGTATAAATCTGGCAAATTCTATATTTCAAGAACCAATGTACCAAGTCTTTTAGGAAATTGTTCTTTGAAAATTTACAATGAAAATGAAGAACTGGTTCCGATTGAGAACATTCAGGAGAACATGGATGTGGTAAGTATTTTAGAAATACAGGGCATTAAATGCTCGATACGCAGTTTTCAAATTGAAATGGAAATCAAACAGATGATGGTTATGAATCCAATCAACCTTTTTGAAAAGTGTATTTTAAAAAAAACGAGTGCAGGGATGAACAGTACAAGTACCCCCAACCCACCTCCTGTATCCACTACTACCCCTAGTCTGGCTCCAACTCCAACTCCATCGGATGACGTGTATTTAAACAACTCAACGATTTCCTCGCTTACCAAATCCGATGAAGAAGCTACAAGTGGGAGTGATGCAAATAATGTCGATACAACTCCCAATATTCATATTGAGATGATGGAGGAAGCGCAGATAGATGCTAGTCAGAATAAGATAATAGCCGAATCACCCCTCGATACTGCGATAGATACGAATCTAAGCAATACTATCATTTCAAATACGAACAATGATGATCATGAGACTCATATAAATACTAATATGAATAATGGTCCCGATGAATCACTCGACAATAATGATGATAACGAAGACGACGACTATAGTTATGATAACGACGATAACGACTATAAGAGGGACAAAATAGTTATTCAGGAAGACAGTGATTTAATGGAAATCGATTTGGATTTAGATGATTTTCAAGAACTGGATCCCCCGATCCATATAAAAACGAGGGACGACATTTATCATAATATGTACCGCGAGGCAAAACGAAAGGCAAAAATGGCAAGAGATTTAGCAATCGCATCTTACTTGGAGGCAAAAAACATTAAAAACACATATATGATTGTGGATGACGATGATAGTGATTTAGAAGAAGAATCTTTTCAGCATTTTGAAAAGTAAAAATCGACGCAATTCTTGGATCAAGAGAGTTCGTTTTAGGAATATTGGCCCGTTTTTAGCCTATAAAATGAAAGTTCAATACAAATAATTTTATCAACCGTTTATATAATACACAGACAATGTTCAAAAATATTCTGGGTGATTTGAGCAAATTTTTGACTCGTGACAAGATTATTATTGTTGTCGCCTTGGCCATTTTGCTTTATGCTCTTTTTTCGTATTCGAATGCCAAGGAGATGGTTATGGACCTCATGGAGGATGGCTCCGGTGAAGCCAAGGATAAATCGAGTGAGGACGAAAAGAAAGAAAAGAAAGCGACAGCTGCCGAACCCGCTGCTCCATCCAGTGGATATGCCGCTCAACCTATTGCTAACCCCAGCGAGCTATTGCCCAGTCTTCCTGCTGACCAAAATAGCCAATGGGCTGCTTTGAATCCCGTCGCCGCCAATCCTGGCGCGATTGCTATGCCTGATCTCCTTCAGCCTGGCTACCACATTGGTCTTGATACCATTGGCCAGACATTGAGAAACGCGAATCTCCAGCTTCGTTCTGATCCCATTATTCCCAAGGCGGATGTGGGACCCTGGATGAACAGTACCATTGAGCCCGACCTTGCTCGCGTTCCTCTCGAGATTGGATATGGTGCCCGTTAAATCGGTATCTTATCTCCCAAATACCCAATATATAACAGACATACTATGTTATATATAATCTATTATTATACTTATCTTTTTCGAAATAAATAAATGAACCAATATGACACTTTAGGGTATTTTGTCATTATTTGCATGATTGCCATATGCGCATACGTGTATTACGATAATGAATCTTTCCAATTAAAATGTATCATCTCAACCGTGGATGGAAATAAATATTGTGTCCGTGATAGAAAGAAACTCCAGAATGCAGCTGATTTATTAGCGAAAGTATCGAATAACTGTAAAAATTTGGTAGATTATATAAAAAATAAACACATGGACAATGAATTTGTTGTACGTTTGGGAGATAGATTCAATCCGAAGAAAATCATGGAGACATTGCCAACAAGTACATATACCGCATATAGTGAGAATAAGGGAGAAAAAATCGCCTTTTGTTTAAATAAAAATAGTAAATCCGACAATGATCATATGATTGACGAGCATACGCTAACTTTTGTCGCAATACATGAATTGGCGCACATTGGTACGAAATCGGTAGGACACAAAAGCGATTTTTGGGAGAATTTCAAATTTCTTCTTGAAAATGCAAAGGATGCCGGAATTCATGATCCCGTGGATTACAAACAAACGCCTGAAAGTTATTGTGGCATGAAAATACGCGATAATCCCTACCATGATATGTAATTTGAACACATTCAATTATATTCTATAGTTATCCTATAGTTATCCTATAGTTATCCTATAAATATACAATGTACAAAATGGATAGGTTGAATTCTCTGAATCAATCCAAACTAACCCCGCCGTCTTATGTGTTCCGATATGTATGGCCCATATTGTATATTCTTATTATTGCAAGCTTCATCGTATATGTAAGCGCCGGCAAATATACAAGTACCGGAATAATACTCTACATTTCTCAGTTTATATTCAACTTAAGTTGGCCATTCCTTTTTTTTGAAAAAGGACTCATATGTCTATCGTTTTTTCAGTTGGCAATATTGAATGTGTTGGTGTTTTTTACATATAAAGAATTTATTCAATCCTCCATGTTTGCCGGATATCTATTGATTCCATATATGTTATGGATTCTTTTTGCGTTATACTTGAACTATTATATTTGCGTAAATAATTAAGAATTAGGTGGAAATACATGTTTATTTATTATAAAAATGTATTGACTCATATACAAATAGACAAACATACTGTTGTTTTTTTACAGGCGATTCGACTGGATAATACGGGAAAGAGCACGGTTATACTTCTCTCTCCATTCATCGCGAACACTCTCTGGGCAACGCGTAGAATGATGCTTCTCCCATTGCTCCGGAGATTCATAATACAGATGGCACGGGGTATGGGTGCCCTTGCTTGTCGGAGGATGCGCGGTGAATACTACCTTGAAATAGAGATCCTCGTCGCGGCTGCCTACCTTATGACCATACATTCGAACCCCCGTAATAGGGTTTCGAATGGTTGCACCAACAACGCATGGCGTCTCGTAAAACTCAATGGTTTTCTTCCTTCCACTTGGACGATCGAGCTTCACCTTATGATAGCAAGGATCGCGAATGGTTTCCTTATCTAGAGTTAGATCAATCGACTGCTCGCGCTCGCTCGAAACATGAGATACGTTGTCTTCTTCCATAGTCATTATGAAATTAGGATGGATGTCTTTATAAGACGGATACTAAATACACACAAAGGAGTTATTTGGATACATGATTATTACAGAAGTATTTATATTCATTTATAATAATCTTTTGTGTTTCCGTTAATAAATCGCATTATTTTCATATATAGAATTATCTCCCCATTTAGTATGCAAATGCAACCTATAACGCCAACCCAGGTTCCATCTATGGATAGTACTGATACCCAGGGTCCCTTTATGGCCGCCAATATACCTATGCCTATAACACCTACGCAGGTTCCATCTATGGATAGTACTCTAACGTCGCCGAATTCAGCATTGTCCGTTTCGACCAAATACGATTTTATGGATGAAGATATCTTTCATAAAAAAATTGAAATGTGTGTTGATTCGGAAATAGACGACAAGATCAATGTGTATTTTTGCATGTATTCAATAACTACACCCTTTTTTGTAGAGGGACCCTCTGTTCCAATCGACGAAACCACAAATATATATGGACGTATATTGCCGAAATATGACATGTATTATCCATGTCTCCAGTGGTTAGTACAAAAAACGGATGATACAAACGCAAACGCAAACGCAAACTCAAACAGCAAATACCAGTTTCCGAAAATAACCTATGATTGCGTATCGATTGCATATTCCGAACAGGATACTGATGCAAATGAGGATGATAATACGTCTATGGAAACAATTCAATTCGAAAATACAGTCCATGAGTATTTTTTATCGATGTTTTCGGGAGATGTATTAAGACAGAATACTAATATATTGAAAACCGCATACAAGGGATATTATTCTCCCAACACATCGGATTCAGAATCGAATTTAACAAAATCCGTTTATGTTATTTATGATTTCTCGCAATTATATCCGTTTCTTGTTTTGAATGAAAACATCCGTGTTATCATAAATAGCGAAATTAGCGAAAACAATAAATCGTCATCCTTTTCTCCCGAGATAGTCCATTTTTTTCGCGAAAATCATTTCTTAACACGAATCAAAGATGTTATTTCTCCAACAATCGGTTATCCATGTGTATATAACGAGTCTGAAAAAAAGTGGGTAAATATATCCAGCAAAGATGCTGATTCCATAAACTATATGTTGCCGTATGAACATCCACTACTTGGATGCAATGCCTATTATCTATCGAAAACTCCCCTGGAGCCAAATACGTCTGGAGAAAATCTGGTTAAAATGGCATGTCTCGAAATACGTATTATGTACGAAATCTCCATAAATGAGAAAAACGAAATATTCTATATGGGAGATAATGTAGATGATTTCAAATACGATTTCCAAATGGGTCTTCTGATGGCGACTACATTTCATTTCAGAGAAAAAGAGCATGATTTTATTGGTATAAAAAACGTAAGTCATATGCATCGTATTTTTCCAATATCAAAATCATCGACGTCTGCGCATATTACCAATAGTATATCTCATGCATTTGATAAAGCATAATATTGTAAAGGGCAAGTCAAATATATAGATATATATTCATCCATAAAAAGAATATTTGCAATAATAATTATAATAGGTAATTATAAGAAGGAATATCATATCATATTGAATAGAATATGCAATTACGTCATGTTTTCTCAAATCCAACATTTATGACATATGGAATGATTGGTCTAACAACCGTTATTTTAGCAGCATTAACCGTATTTGATTCCGCCGATAATAATGATAACGATAACAATACAAATAACGAAAGTTATGTCTCCCAACTATTTGGCCAGACCAAGGGAGATTCGCAAAAACAAGAACAGCAAGAATCCGAACAACAAGAAGAAGAATACTCAGAACAAAAAGAAGAAGATGCACTACAAGAAGAACAACAACAGGAAACGGGTATTATATCCGCATTAACTGGTGGCTCTTATAAAAATAAAAAGACGAAAACAAAAAGGAATTTAAAACAGTTTCGTCGTAAAACGCATCATAAAAAATAATCGCAATCGGCGTGGGGGGGGGGAGAATTAGATTCGAATCATAAAATATCATATATTTTATTATTTAATCATGCCTATTATCTTGATTTGGCAGTTGCCTGTGCCTGTGCAGCCAAGTGTTTGAAACAGCGCTCAAACAATAATTTTAACTGATTCGCATCGGATCCAATACACATGTCATCTGGAATATAAGACATATTTCCTTTATAATAACACATAAATGCCGGTATTCCATTCATCATTTTATTTCTCTTCATATGCACATATATATCCGTCGATATATCTACATCCAGAACTACAGGAAGAACACTATTTGGCATGTAATTCAATAAATGATAAAATGTTGGGCTTATAACTTGACATGGTTTGCACCATTTTGCAGTGAAACGTAAAATGATTGCTCCCGGATTATTTTCAAGTAATTCTTTCAATGCATCTAAATTGGGAAGCTCTGTAATAATTCCTAATGCCATTCTTTTTTTTATTATTCGATTATGATTATATCATAATGTATATACGATTTGGTGCGCAAGAAACGCACATTTAATACCGAGTACATCCGGCACACATCGTATCTCCCGTTAAGTAGTAGGTCGGTTGTGTATTGTTTTCTCCCATAAGAATTGGAATTCGAGGAACATGATAATCTTTTTCTAAAATACGTGTATTAATCATACTGTGGAACGGTTTCTCCAGATTCGCCTGAGGATTAATAAATGGCTCCTCCCATCGTGGCTGTTCCATGCTACGATAGATCCATGCCGGATGAGTTGCGCGACTTTCAGCGACAAACGGGTCTTGTACTGCATACCGATCCGCTGCGCTCTGTTTGTATGTACTATGATTGTTGTAGCCAAGAAGATCACGATTCATTTTACGTGTCATCCCTTTTAGATCCGTTTCTAAATCAACATGATTCTGTGCGAGGTTGGCCCCCCATTTTTGAAGACGCAACTGACTGTCTTCCATATAGGGAAGATTCGCACCTGGACCGGGTGTATTCAGTGCATATCTCCCAGTATAGGTCGATTCTTCCAGCTGTTTGCGTGTTCTATCTATATCATAATTAAAACGAGTGTTCATGAATAAAAAAAGGTATTATTATATTATAAGATGTTATTTGATATTTGATATACATAATAATATAAAGTTTTACAATCAAACAGACATATTCACCAGACAAACCTCGTATTATGTATGTTTTTCCTAAAGTTGAAAACAGCGATTTCTCGGTTATGCAGGGGAAACAGCTGTGTTTAAATATGATTGTAAAAAATGAAAGTCGGATCATTACCCGTTTATTAGAATCGGTCATTGATATCATTGACTGTTTCTGTATATGCGATACTGGAAGTACAGATGCTACAGTCGATATCATTAGCAATTATTTTGCGAGACACAATATTCCCGGTGTAATTATTACAGAGCCATTTCAAGATTTCGGCCATAATCGATCCTATGCACTAAAGGCATGTGAGAACATTGATGTCCAATACATATTGTTGATGGATGCGGATATGGTTCTTAAATGCAATTCTCAATTGTCAAACAAATTCATTTATGATTTGTTAAAAGACGATGTATATTATCTGTTTCAGGGTGTGGATAGCTTCTATTATAAGAATGTCCGTATTGTCCGAAATAAAATGGGAATGTCTTATTGGGGAGTTACTCACGAGTACGTTAAGACCCCGCCCAATTCAAAATACGGAACGATTGAGAAGAATGTGCTGTTTATCCATGATATTGGCGACGGTGGTGCAAAGGCGGATAAGTTTGAGCGTGATATTGCCCTACTCAAAAGGGGGCTTGAGGCGGAACCCAATAACGACCGATACACATTTTATTTGGCAAACAGTTATCGAGACGCAGGACAGCCCATGAACGCCATCGAAACTTTCAAGAAACGAATTCAAATTGGTGGATGGCAAGAAGAAGTATGGCACAGTGCCTATAGTATCGGAAAGTGTTATCGTAATATGGGAGATATGGAAAATGCGATCTATTGGTTTCTCCAGGCGCACAATGTTATGCCTGAGCGATTGGAGAATCTCTATGAAATCATTAATTATTATCGGGAGATTGGTAAAAATACACTGGCCTATAGTTTCTATGTAATGGCGCACCATTTCTTGCATAAAAATAAGAATCCTGACTATTTGTTTCTTCAGAAAGACGTATATGACTACAAACTCGATTATGAACTATCGATCATTGGCTATTATTGCAACTATAAGAACTATGACTTGAAACGTTGCTCGATGCGCGTTCTTAATTGCAGCTATGTCGATGATCATATTGTATCTAGCGTTATGAGCAACTATAAATTTCATTCGGATGCATTATTTCGACTTCCCAAAGTTAGCGTCGATGCAGCCTTTCCCTTGGGAAAATTATTAGGTAGCATTGGGCTAACGAATCCCCAAATTCGCGAGGTCATGAATAACCCAGATTTCGTGCCAAGTACTCCATCGATTGTTTGGATGAAAAATGGGGAGGTCGCAGTGAATATTCGATATGTGAATTATAGAATTACGGAAAACGGCGGATACCAAAACAAAGATCATATTACAACTATCAATGTTATTGCAATTGTTAGTGTGCGTCGTATGAAGATTATTCGTGAATTTATTTTGGAATACGACAGGTCGCACGATAAATACTATGTTGGGCTAGAGGATGTGCGTCTCTTTTACCACAATAATACGCTCTATTTCAATGCGAATCGTGGTCTCCCTGATGGGCATATGGTAGTCGAGCACGGAACCATTGATTTGGAAAAGGGTGCGACGAAATCTACCTTTTTGAATATGGACGGACAACGTTCGATTGAGAAGAATTGGGTGCTCTTTGAAAATATGATCAGTGGTACCAATCAAAGGGAGATGCGAGCAATCTATAATTGGCATCCGATTATTTTGGGAAATATTACAAATGAAAATGTTTTTCAGAAATTCGGGGAGATCAGTACGCCGCGTTCTTTCAAGAACTTGCGGGGATCGACAAATGGGTGTTTGATTCCCGAACTGCATGAGGTATGGTTCTTGTGCCACGCCGTAAGCTATGAAGATCGCAGATATTATTATCATATGTGGGTTGTCTTGGACGCAAACACATGTGCTCTTAAAAAGTATTCTCCCTTATTCACTTTCCAGAAAGAAAAGGTGGAATATACACTTGGACTTATTTATAGTGTGAATGACAAGGCATTTGTCGTAGGATATAGTATTATGGATAGGGAGACGCATTATATGCAGGTCGAAAAATCTGTGGTAGATGAAATGATGTTGTCGAATCAGAACAAGTGAAAGATATAACTATATATAAATAAGTGGTAAATAAACATTATTATTTGATATTATTTGATAATACGTATAATTATCAAATAATAGACTGAAACACGTATAGAGATACATGTTATCTAAGTGTAAAAATGATGAATATATTCAAAAATATACTTACGAGTCGTAGATTTGACGATCCCTCTTACAATATCCATGGATGGAGACAATATATGACCCGTTTTAATTACAGCTACACATATTGTGTTTGGATATCAAGCGATTCTACTATTGTCCATATTTATGAATTTGAACCATTTGAATTTAATAAAAGTGTTTTTATCGGCGAATTTTATCCTGTCCGAGTTTTCATAGGTAAAAGTGAATGGAGCCCAATGACAATCGTCTCTGATGGATATGGTTCGAAATTCGACGGAAACAGTATTTTGCTATGCATAGAAGACCGCAAATACATATATATCGGTAAAAATATGTATTCATTTACATCTGAAAATGAAATCATCCAGTATTTATCTCCTATCGGGAATAACGATATTCCGTATCCATATGCGATCGATTTGGAGGGATATTATTATCTCATGGTGGAAAATGCATGTATGAAAATACGCGAAGGGGAAGAAGATCCATATTCGCATTATTATAACATAATTAAGTATATATCTGTGTATGCGAACATTGAGAATATTGATATCGACGGAGAGAAATATAAATTAACTACGCATCCATCTCCGAGTTCTAATTATGAGGATTTAATCCAACAACTTGGTTCTCCCATATACATCCAATATAAAGATGAAGAAAAAACAGAAATAGATAAGGACAATTTTATTCAATTACTGTCTGACTATAACAACACGATTGGATTGAGACCCATCCCAGATATTTATATCATAGAAAAACCCTATACATGTTGCGGGTTTATAATTGGATAGATAGAATAGAGATAAAATAGAGATAGAATAGAGATAAAATAGAATAGAAAACATTAGCGTATAACCGTAGTGTGAATATACATCAAATATTATATATTTTATGTATCGAATCGAATGCTAATACCTACAGTAGTTTGGTACGATCAATAACGACTTCTTTTGCAATGTTTCGAATGATTTTCCGATTATTGGCATCTTCCTGATTCACGTCTCCCCCAATACACTGTCTCATGATGTTTAAATGCAAATGATACTCGTTTGTATCTAGAATCTCGCATCTTGGATTTTCAGACATCCATGCGCGCAGTTGTTGCATGTTTTTACGCACAACCGCGTTCAACGCCTTTTTTAATTTACTCTTTTCTGGACTATCTTTCTCCCAAGAATCGTCTTCTTTAATATACAGTATTTCGCGTTTTAAATCTGTGCAATGGATGGGGCGTTCATGTACGTCGAGCTGTCGCAGTCCGTCCATAAATATTTTGGTTATTCCGGCAACATATCCATGAACACCTGTATATTCTACATTATGCGGACCCACATCGAGTGAATTTACAAACTGAGTTAGCGATATTGCGTGCTTGCATTTTTCATTCAAAAAGATGTTTAAATTAAATTGCGTGTTATTATTCACAATTGTGGTAGGCTTGGACAGCTCTTCCAACATGTTTTTCAGTTCCTCCCTGTTTTTTTGATTGGAATTGATAATAACATTCATTTGTTCCTTGTATTCTTCCCTCTGTTCAATGAGCAAATTTTTTAAATCCTGGTTTTGTCGAACAATGCTCATGATGAATTCCGGCGTTATAATACCGCGATCCACGGAGATTATATTTTCGTAAGTATCGGTATTACAATTATGATTGCTACTATGATTGCTACTATGATTGATAGTATTATTGATAGTATTATTGCTAATAGTAATATAATCTCCAGCTATACCAGCATCTATACTATGGTCATGATGCGGTTTATTAATAATATCTTTGTAGGATTCGCATATTTTTCGATGTTTTGATAACGATGATCGTTGTTTGTATGTTTTGCCGCATACACATGTACATAGTTCATCTTCTTCATACACAATTTCGGGTTGTGAATTCGTGGAAACAGAATGTATTTTATGTTTTCGGGTTTGACAATGTCGATCATAATCATATTTTGATTTACAACTACATCCGCATAGATTGCAATTATATAGATATACCATGATCAAAACAATTGATTCTAAAATAACATTATATTCTGTTTTTATGTATTTGTATTCTCATTTATACATCCACGGATAATTCTTGTAAAATATGCATCCTTTTTCTTTTTTGCAATAATCCAAAATTATTTGCATATACGATCATTTCCAGAGGATATCCCCTGTTTTGTATATATTTCAACATCTCTATATTATCATTCAGAACACATGATACCATCGCACGAGGAGAGACCCTAAAAAGTTCGGACAACGGTTTGTCAAGTATTTTACAAAGAGATTTATTAAAGTTATTGCTATGATTCGCCCTCATACATAGTATATTACTTACATCATTATTTATGAAATAAGGATCTTTATCTAATAATTGCTTCAGAAGAAAGACCTTTATCTTCTTAAACAGATGGGGGCGAATACCCAGTGTATTCTCAACCTTTGTAAGAACACACAAAAAGTGAATAAAATAAGAGGACAGAATCATATTATTTTATTTTGGGACTTTAACAAATAAATACATCGTTTTATTTTTATATTTATTTCGAATTTTTAATGACAAATGGATAATCGTTAAAATGAATATCCGGACCACTTATATTAGGACGATCCAAATATGATGGAATAGGATCCTCATTATATTCACTGGTATCTTGCATGTCCTTCCGAACATAGGTACATTCAAATACGTTTGGAAGCAGAGAATTATCATACTTGATTATTCCGCAGCAATTATTACCATGTAAATGAATAAGTGTATGCGTTTGAGCTAATTTTTTTAATACATCAGTTTTTTCCTGAATAGAAAGAGGAGCATCGTATTTACTAACATTAAATGGATAATGAATCTCAACAACAAGTTGTTTTATTTTTTTCAATTGATCTGTGCTCAAACTATTCAACCAACGAAACTCATAACCTTCAATATCCATCTTAAGAAATACATCTTGATGGTTATCAAGTAAATAGTGTAGGTTTGTTGTTGTCTCTGATTCAAATGCACTAATATTTTTTTTCACAAATTGGATTTTTGAATGGTTTTCGGGCAAACGACTGATTGTTCCATCAAAAGCAATAATATCTACATTAGGATATTTCTTTGAAAAATGCTTTTCAAAATTAATATCATTCGCGATTCCACAAGATATACAAAAATCATATTCTAGATTGTCTGCAATTATATATCCACCATCGTTGCTTGATCCGACGCGGACTTTCGGATGATTGGACTTATATACGATTAAATAATCTAATGACATCTAAATATACGAATATAATGACATCTTTTTATCTGGATTCTATAAAATACTATATATGGATGATTAATCAACTATATCCAGTTGCGATTAGGATTGGGCTTACCGCATGATTTTATAAAATTTTTGCAGCCGCGACAATAATTTTAGTATAGTAGAATATAGAATATAGTATAATGTATTTACAGAGAGTAAGATGGCAGATGTAAATCCCAAGAATAAAAATCGTAGATGCGCGGCGACACGTATTATGAAATCTTTACGGGACATTACAATGGGAGAATGTATTCGGAATAAAGCAACGCGTTTCGGTCTATCTGTCGTTTCTACGGAAAAACAAAAAGAACCTAAAATGTTTGTAGCGGAACAAAGTGAAGTACGTGATATAGTAAAGCATATTACTGCTGCAACATTACAGTATTTGAAATGTGAAATTCAATCAAATGCGATTCATATGCCCTATTATTATCGAGATTCAATTCATATCATTCAAAAAATGATTCATGACAATGATAACGGGGAGACCTCGCTTCTAAACTCGGTATTACAAAGACAGTTCGATTACCAACAACAAGATGTGCTAACCTATTTTCGCATCAATGGATTCTCTACATTATGCAGCAAACCCGAATTATGCGGAGTTTATAGCAGAGGCAACTCACTTGATATTGTAGAACTGTTCCACATACTGGAACCCATCCTTAAACAAATAAACACTTCTACATATCAATCCATTTATGGAGGGGTTAGAGAGTATTCGATGTATTTGATCTTTCGCATATGTGCGGAAACGCCAAATACGCGTGTTCAGGGACTTCTTATCTAGGTAGGTACTAACCTATTGTACATAGTAAATACACTCATTTCATACAAATATGATTTATTGTATGAAATATTATCCTTTTGTTTCGAATCTTAATCATGATATTCTAAAAATCAGCGTTAAATTCAAATACATTACTGTCTGCTGTCTTGTTTGCAAGGGCATACTCAGAATTGGTTCTTTCGAAAAAATTCACCTTGGACTCAATACTAATCAGTTCCATGAAATCAAAGGGATTCGTGGATTCATATATCTTCTCATATCCAAGCTGGACCACTAAACGATCTGCGACGAATTCAATATATTGAATCATGAGCTTCGCATTCATGCCAATCATTCTGCACGGAATTGCCTCCGTAATAAACTCCTTTTCGATTTCAACCGCCTCTTTCACAATCGCGTTAATATTTTCTTGGGACAATCTGCGCTGCAACTTACTATATAGCAAGACAGCGAAATCTGTATGAAGGGATTCATCCCTCGATATTAATGCATTGCTGAATGTTAGGCCGGGCATGAGACCTCGTTTCTTGATCCAATAGATCGATGCAAAAGATGAACTGAAAAAGATGCCTTCCACCACAGCAAATGCGACAAGACGTGTTGCAAAGGAGCTATTTTTGTCCTCGATCCATCGTCTTGCCCAGTCCCCCTTTTTTGCAATACACGGATAATGCTCGAGTGCATTAAATAATTTGTCTCGCTGGGCATTATCCTTAATATATGTATCAATCAATGTGCTGTACATTTCAGAGTGTATATTTTCCATAGCAATCTGGTATCCGTAAAAAGCACGACATTCCGCGACTTGAACGTCGTTCATAAAACGCACTGCTAGATTTTCCTGTACAATACCATCGGATGCAGCAAAAAATGCCAATACCATAGATATAAAGTGTTTCTCATCTCCATTTAATTTCTCCCAGTCCATCAAGTCCTTGGATAAATCGACCTCATTCACTATCCAGAAACAGTCAATTTGCTTCTTATACATTTCCCATACGTCATTATATTTTATAGGAAACATAACGTATCTCGATTTATCGGGTCGCAAAATCGGCTCAACGAAGGTATTTGGCTCGGTGGTGTTCATCTTTTCCTAAACAAAAGAAGGTTAAATAATATAATCCCTATATTTGATTGTTTTGACAATAACGTTTTATGTATTTTTATAATATGTTTTGGGGTGGCATCTAGTTTCGTGTGTTATTTGCACGCGAGATACATGTTTTGAGTGCCGCCTACCTGAATAATATTGTATCCAAATGTGGATTTCAAATAATCGGATAACGCGGTATTCGACGGGTCATTCTGCTCGAACAAAATATGGGGACAGCCGTTTCTGAGGATTGTCTCTTTTCCTCCCTCCAATACATACAATTCGTTTTCCTCCACATCCATTTTTATGAACGAAATCGGATCCGTAATATTCATGGAATCCAGTGTCCGAATCTCAATGTATTCCGTCGCCATAATCGATGACTCGTTCTCCGGGGCTTGTACCGTGGATCCTCCCCCGTCATTACTAACAATATACAGACTCTGAATTCCGACCTGCGAATCATTACCCAGACCATAATTGCAACAATCGATATTCTTAATTGCACTTAATGCAACTCCGCCACATAATGCATAATACGTCATCTTTTGGGGTTCAAACGCATATACTTGTTTCGCATAACGTGCAAGGCTAATCGCATAGCTGCCGGTATGCGCTCCAATATCTAAAAATATAGATTGCTTATTACAATATTGTTTGCACCAGTCAATCAGAAAACTCTCGAAGAGGCCGTTTTGTGCGTAATACACGTGATTCACCGAAGGCATCAAATAGGTTAGCGAATGATTAATACTGAATATCTGATTGTTTTGGTTCTCATATACATGGTCCTTCTCATCTTTTGTTAATATAATATATTTTGTACTCATAACAAGATTGTATCATATTCATAATATGTCATTTTTATATTCATGTATGTCCTCATATATATTCGTATTGTTTGTCCGGCTTTTTTTTATGGAAAATTTCATTAAGTGTTTTTTTATCGAAAAGTATTTTGAAAATTTGGTTTTTGGACATTTTTAAAAATGTCCAATTTTGTCTTTTTGGAAAAAAGTTTTTTGAAAAAACCGGATTTTTTCGATTCGCTGCATTTACCAGCGAATCCGAAAATTCGATTTTCAACTTGGCTGCACAACTTTTTTCAAATTTTCTGAGGGACCGGTTTTCAAAAAGACAACATTTTGCGCAAAAAGACAACATTTTGCGTAAAAAAGACAACATTTTGCGCAAAAAAGACAACATTTTGCGCAAACCAAAGTGCAGTAAAAACTGAATTTTT
>Ga0194133_10000558_pt1:2500-73433 | contig 73433 bp, 58 predicted proteins | sample TA2KigOf40mmetaG_FD_155448 | JGI IMG/M metagenome (GOLD analysis project Ga0194133, IMG submission 155448) | Freshwater microbial communities from Lake Tanganyika, Tanzania - TA2015055 Kigoma Offshore 40m | ecosystem: Environmental > Aquatic > Freshwater > Lake | place: Tanzania... | reverse complement strand
GCTGCTGTTCCTTCAGGCGCCTCAACCTGTGTGCACGAAGCTGTTGAATTGCGCGACAACGATGCCCAGTACTACATGGGCAAAGGGGTTTTAAAGGCCGTTGAAAATGTAAATACAGTGCTGAACGAAGAATTGGTTGGGTTTTACATCCATGATCTTCAAGGTATTGATAAGAAAATGATGGCCTTAGATGGCTCGATAAACAAAGGTAACTTAGGCGCGAATGCTTTATTGGGGGTGAGTTTGGCCTCGGCTAAAGCCGCCGCCGCAGCTACGGGCCAGCCCCTTTACCGATATTTGGGCGGAATGCAAGCCCGCCTGCTGCCTGTTCCCATGATGAATATATTGAACGGAGGATCTCATGCCGATAACAGCGTCGATTTCCAAGAGTTTATGGTTATGCCTTTTGGGGCTCAGTCCTTTAGTCAAGCTTTGCAAATGGGAACCGAAGTGTTTCATCATTTGAAAGGCATTTTGAAGAAAATGAATATGGCCACCAACGTAGGTGATGAAGGTGGATTTGCTCCGAATCTGCCTTCAAATGAAGCTGCCATCGAGGTGGTTTTGCAGGCAATAGAAAAGGCAGGGTACAGAGCGGGAGAAGATATTTGGATTGCCTTAGACCCCGCGAGTTCGGAGTTTTTTGATGAAGAAAAGGGAGAGTACGTGTTTAAAAAGTCCAGCGGCGAGCGTCTGAGTTCTCAACAAATGGCTGAATATTGGGCTGACTGGTGCAAAAAATATCCCATCATTTCGATTGAAGATGGAATGGCCGAAGACGATTGGACCGGCTGGAAGACATTGACGGATTTGGTAGGCGATCGGGTGCAATTGGTGGGAGATGATTTGTTTGTTACCAATACCCAGCGTTTAAGCCGAGGCATTGAAACAAAAACCGCCAATTCCATCTTAATAAAAGTAAATCAGATTGGCACCCTTTCTGAGACTGCGAATGCCATTGAAATGGCACATCGGAATGGTTATACTTCCATCATGAGCCACCGGTCTGGTGAAACCGAAGATACCACCATAGCCGATTTGGCCGTGGCGTTTCGCACCGGGCAAATTAAAACCGGCTCGGCTTCGCGTTCCGATCGGATTGCGAAATACAATCAATTGCTTCGAATTGAAGAAATGCTAGGAGAATCGGCCGAATTTATGGGTTTAAATTTCCCTTATTTAAAGCGCTAAATTGGTTTTAAACATTGTCTTCGCCTAAAACCCTTAATCGAAGTTTTGAGGGGCAATGTTCTGGGCGCAGTTGACAGCTTAAACGAGAGGTGGCTGTTAACACAGGAAGGCTTTCTAGCATATCCAGCTCTTCGTTTCCGGCCTCGGGCAAATCCGTATAGCCTTCAAGAACCTCAACGTGGCAGGTTGCGCACAATGCCATACCTCCACAGGTCGCCAAGATAGGGAATCCTTCGCCTTTCAATACTTCCATCAACGATAATCCCATATCGGTGGGGACTTCCACCTTCATGGATTTTCCATGTAGGTCTTCCGCTTGCAGTTCAATAAACGAATCGGCCATAGGTTAAAAGGCGTTTACCCCGTTTACCGTGGTGTATTTAAAACTTAATTTTTGTTCTGGAAATACGCGGGCAAAGGCCGATTGAGCCATGAGTGCCGCTTCGTGAAACCCACATAAAATCAACTTCAATTTTCCAGGATAGGTATTGATATCGCCAATGGCGTAAATGCCAGGAACATTGGTACTGTAATCTTCGGTGTTCACCAGAATGGCATTTTTATCAATGTTCAACCCCCAATCTGCGATAGGTCCGAGTTTGGGCGTTAACCCGAAGAGCGGGATAAAATAATCCGTTTGAATGTGGTGGTCTGATTCTTGGTCCGCCTCGCTCACAGTTAAGCCTTCCAAGTGGTTTGAGCCTTGCACGGATTTCACCTCGGCATTCAAAACCAGCCTCAATTTTCCCTCTTTGGCAAGTTCAAAGACTTTTTCTGCGCTTTCTGGCGCACCTCTAAAGGTTCCACTGCGGTGAATTAGGGTTAATTCAGAACATACATCGGCTAAAAAAATGGCCCAATCGAGTGCCGAATCGCCACCACCAGCCAGTACAACCTTTTTGTTTCGAAACTTTTCTGGATCCAAAACCATGTAGGCCACTCCTTTACCTTCGAAAGCTTCTAGATTTGCTATGCTGGGTTTTCTAGGTTCAAAGCAGCCCAATCCGCCAGCAATAACAACGGCCTTGCACTGAATTTCAGTGCCTGCTGATGTGATTACCTGATAGCCAGTTTCCGTTTTATTCAACTGTTCAACCCTTTCGCCAAGGGTAAACCCAGGTTTAAATGGAGCAATTTGTTCCATTAGGTTGGTAACCAATTCTCCGGCCAAAATAGAGGGATAGCCAGGAATATCGTAAATCGGTTTCTTGGGATAAATTTCTGACAATTGCCCACCTACTTGAGGAAGAGCATCAACCAAATGGCAGCGCATTTTGAGTAAGCCGGCCTCAAAGACGGCAAACAAACCAACAGGTCCTGCGCCAACAATGCATAAATCGGTTTGGATAACTTCAGAAATCATACGGCCACAAAGGTAAAAACCTAAAAGGATTTGATTGAAGTGCTGTGTCTTTTTAGCCTTTTTCTGGAGCCTTTTTACCATCAAGCCGCTTAGAACCATACTTAACCTCGACGGGAACGGGACGTATGTTCCAAACAATTCCAAATAGGGCCAAGGTCCTCAACACATAATAACTTGGGTCAAACTCCCACCAAAAAAATCCTTGGCGGCAAGAACCTTGATAGTAGTGGTGGTTGTTGTGCCAGCCTTCGCCCATGGTAATCAAGGCCAACACTGCGTTGTTGCGAGAGTGGTCTTTGGTACGGTAGCGGCGGCGGCCAATTTTATGCATCAACGAGTTGATGGAAAATGTGCCGTGGTATAAAATAACCGTACTGGTTAAATAACCAACAACAACGGTAGACCAACCTGCATTCCAATCGGTTAGGCCATTTCCGTTTAGCATGTTGCCAATAAAATAAATGATAACGGCCATAATGATGGGCGGAACCATAAAATACCGGTTCAAAAAGCGCAGTTCTGGATACTTGGCAAAATCTTGAATCAAATCGTACCTTGTTTTTTGATAATCAGGGCCCATTATCCAACCAATGTGGGCGTAGAAGAATCCGTAAATATTAGCGGAATGAGGGTCGTGAGCGGTATCGCTATGGCGGTGGTGAATGCGGTGCTGCGATGCCCACCACAAAGCTCCTTTTTGAATGCTGGTCTGCGCAAAAAAGGCAATTAAAAACTGAAAAAATCGGCTTGTTTCATAGGTCTTATGCGAAAAATACCGATGGTACCCAGCACTGATAAAAAACATGCGGAAATAATACATAAACAAACACACCAACCAATCTTTCCACGTAAAACCCGACCATATCATTAAAAGTGGGGTAAGATGAATCAGTCCAAAACCGTATTGGTCAATCAGTCTAGGCTGGTTTCTGTTTTCTTTTTTAACGGCTTCTGGAGGTGGACCTTCTGGTGAGGTATACAATGATTCAACAAGGGGAGTACTTACTTCGCTCATACGTAAAATTAAAACAACCGAAACACATCGGTGGTCAAAGGTAGAGATTTAAGTTCCTATTTGGGTGCTTGCCGTGTACAAAAGATTCTTTTTTCTTTCCCAGCCATTCTTGCTGATATAAAAAAACAGGTTGAAAATAAGCCTATTCCCAACCCTTACATAAAAAAGAGGAATTTTACTTTATTGACTAAAAACCAAGTTCCAAACCACCCATATTTCATCGCTCAATAGGGCCGAATCTCCCAGATTGAAGGAGCTACGCTTGACCTGAAATTTTGATTTTACTAGATACCCCTTGCTGGTTTTAACCATTTCAGCTGCAAGTTGAATGGGTTGGCTTTTTCCTTTTATACTTATCCAACCTTTAATGGTATAGCCTTTCCCCTGTGGAACTATGGATTCTGACCTGAATTTGAGTTGAGGGAAACGCTCGGCATCAAAATAATCTGCTTTTAAAAGGTGTCGGTCGCGCATTGCAATTCCCGTTTCAATGCTGTTTACCTTTATTTCACCGTACATAAATTCAGGTTGTCCGTTGTTTGAATTTACCTTTAGTTCTCCGGCAAGCTTTTTAAATTGACCGTCTACGGCAATACCCAAATTCTTTATGCTGAAATCAACCTTGCTTTCGGAAGCCAGAAGCGCATAGGATTGCGAAATGCAGGGATTAATCCAAACCGAAGACGTGAAAAATAATGCCCAGCCAAGAGCCTGAAATTGCAGCCCTTTATTCATAGTTCGTTACTTCAGAACTCAATTTCCGGATTCTGCATCAGACGTTTTTGAAGCGGTTTCTGCGGCCGCCAGTCGCCCAATTTCTTTGTCGATTAAATAAAGACCATTTGCCTCAAGGCCAATCAGGTTGATTTTATCCTTGATATTCCGAGCTGTGGTTTCTTCTTCGTGTTGTTCGGCCACATACCATTGTAAGAAATTCAGCGTGGTGTAGTCTTTCTCTTGGGTGGCAATGTAAACCAGTTTGTTGATGCCGTCTGACACCTTTACCTCGCCCTGCAAAAAGTTTTCAACCACCTCTAGAATGTCTTTGAATTCTGTGCGAGGAGCGCTCAGGCCCGGGGTAATGGCCTGCCCACCTGAATCGTTCATATACCGAAACAAGCGCAGCATGTGGGCACGCTCTTCGTCCGATTGCAAATAGAAGAATTTGGCTGCCCCCTCCATTCCTTTGGCATCGCACCAAGAGGCTAAGGCTAGGTAGGTGTTTGAGCTGTGGCTTTCAATGGCGATTTGCTCGTTTAGAGCTGATTCTACTATAGGTGTTAACATGGTTTTTTTTTCAAAGATACCCGATTGTTCGCCAAGTTCAAAGTTCAATCCTTAGCCCATTGTAGGCGATTTGGGTATTTTTGAAGAGGCTTTGGGCCTCTAAAAGCAATTCTTCTAGGTTTGGGTATCGAACAGAAAAGTGCCCCAATATAAGGCTTGAAACTCCCCATTTTTCAGCAATTTCGGCTGCTTCGCTCGCCGTAGAATGCTGGGTTTTTTTTGCCCTTTCTTTGTGTTTTTCTGTAAATGTGGCTTCATGGTACAGCACATTCGGAGCAGGTATTTTTAACAAAGTTTGCAATACCGGCCTCGTGTCGGTAAGGTAGGCATAGCTTCGGCCTGCCGGGCCGATTGAACCCACCTGATTGGCATCAAGCAGCGTTCCATTGCTTAGTTGAACGGAATTGCCTTGCTTTAGTTCTTTAAGTTGAGTATTGCTTAGTTCGTACTGCTTGATTTTTTCTTTATCAAGTACAAAGGCGTCGCGTTGTTCTCTGAAAATAAATCCACGGCAGGGTAGGGCATGTTTTAGGGAAATGGCTTCTACCTGAACCGAATCTTCTTCAAGAATCAGGCCGCCTTCCTTCCATGCTTCGACATCGATTTCAATAGGGTAGCCAGGCTGATAATCTACGGTGTTCCAATAATGCACTAAGAATTCTTTTACCGATTCGGGACAAACAATGCGTAGGCTTTTTTTTCGCCCCAACAAATCCATGGTTGAAAGCAAACCAGGTAGCCCCAAAAAATGGTCGGCATGGGCATGCGAAATAAAAATTACCGATAGGCGCTGCATGGGCAAACCCTCTTGACGAATTCGTATTTGGGTGCCTTCCCCGCAATCCAGCAAATAATGCTTGTGATGAATTTCAAGCCATTGAGCGCTTAGCCCCCGTTCGGCGGTTGGAACCGCTGAACTGCAACCCAAGATGCACAACTGAAAATTCATGGAGCTTGTATTTTCCGGTTTTTCTAAAAAAATCCACCCCTAAGCAAAAAGCAAAGGGGTGGAAATGAATAAGGCAGAAGGCAAAATGCCTTACTTGGTCAACACCTTAATCGTGTTGAACCATAATTTTTCCGGTGGCTTGAACTCCATTCACCTCAAGCGAATACAAATACAATCCGGCAGCTAAATTGGCTGTTCTTACTTGAATGGATTGCTCACCCAATTGGCAATTTCCTTGCTGTTGGTTTACAACCCGTCCAGACGCATCTTTCATTTGAAAGGCAAAGGTTCCGGTTTTTGTGGCTGTAAAGTTCAGGCTAGCTGTTGCATTGGCCGGATTTGGGAACATAGGCTGTACTTGAATTCCAGGTAGGTTTTCAAAGCTGGTGTTGGCACAAACAGGGAATGCAATGAAAAAAGACAAATCTCCATCGGGGGGAGGAACGTCGTTGCAACCAAAGCCCAAATTAATGCGTCCGCGAACATCTACTTTAAAATAGACCGTATCGCAGGGAGAATTGATGGGGTTGGGAACGTTGGTTGAATTTAAACGCAAACATACCCGTTGCAATGAAGTTCCGGCAGGAATGGTGATGGGTGTATTGCTGCTGTTGGAAGCGTTTATTTCGGTGCTGCCTTGGTAGGCAGCCCAGTTGAAATTAAAGTTGGCAGGAATAGATTGGTTGTACGAAGCCAGCGTGTCAAGGCTAACCGATAAAATTTTAACCCCGCATAAGTCGATGGAATCGCCCGGAGTAGGGGTTAGGGTATTGTCAACTTTGCCAGGAAGCACCACCGTGTTTTGGTGGGTGTAGTTGTTCCCAGCTGCCGCTCCAGGAAGTGGGTTGGGGTTGAACCCTAGCTGAGTGGCCGTTGGGTCGGGCGGGTTGGGACTGCAAATTTGGGCTTGAGCCAGCACCCCGGTAAATAGGGCAGCAAAAAGTAAAACGTGTTTCATATAGGTGGTTTTAGGGTGAAATTACACTTATTCTTCTTCATCCAATAAATCTTGAGCGATGTTGCTCATGATAATGAAGTCTTCAATTTCATTTTCGTTGTGGATTATATTCAAGACGGAATCCAACTGGCAAATTTGCAGGATTTTCATAACCCCCGCGTTTACTCCAGTAATGGCAAATACGCCGTTGGATTTTTGAGTCAACCTGTTTCCAACAAGCAAGGCTGACAGGCCGCTGGAATCCACAAACTCTACATTTTGCAAATCAACTACCACATTTTTATGTCCCGAGGAACTCAACCGAACAAGTTCTGATTTCAAATCGGGAGCCGTTTGAGCCGTTAAATGGGTATCCTCTATCGCCAAGGCCAAGAAATGTGGCTTTTCTATGCTGTGAAAGTTCATGTTCTTGTTATTCAATTCCTCAAAGTTAAAAAAATATGCGGTTCCCTTAAATGTGTTCTTTCCACTAAAAAACTTTTTTGCTGAATGCCACCCTTTGGGGGGGGGGGGCGCGAAGCAAATGTCAAAGGGTTTGCCGAGCTTATTATATACAATGTTCCGTGCCGATGCGTTTTGTTCAGACTAGCCTTGGTCTCCATTTACAGTGAAAACGGTTTGAGCGGCCTGCGGCAGGGATTGACGAGGCTAGGCCGGCAGGGGCAAGGTGTACGGCATTGCCGGGGAAAAGAGCGACCTTGGGAGCTACTTTTGCCCCTGCAATGCCACAGCTTGCGCTGCGGACTATGCCCGGAAAGCCCGTCTGCCGCCCCCTAAAAAATTAAAAACACGTAAAAACGCCCTTGAATTGCATCTTTGGGAAGCCAACCGATGCGCCTAAAATTGAGCTAAATTCTGCCTAAATTAATGCTCTTTGTTGGCCGTTTGCCCCAGCAAATACAATACAGCCATGCGCACCGCCACCCCGTGCTGAACCTGGTCTAAAATAATGGAATCGGGACCATCGGCCAATTTTCCATCAATTTCCACGCCTCGATTAACGGGTCCAGGATGAAGAATTAGGGGCTTATTTTTGGCTTTCTCCCAACGGTCCAGATTTAAGCCGAACACCCTATGGTACTCGTAATTTCCGGGAAAGTGCTGAACCTTAAGCCTTTCTTCTTGAATGCGAAGCATGTTAAGGGCATCGGCCTGCTCCATTGTGCTGTCCAGCGAATGGCTTACCTCGACGCCCAGGTTTTGAATGTGCCGGGGCAGCAAACTGGGCGGAGCGCAGACCTGGACCGTTGCGCCCATTTTTTTGAGCAACAAAATGTTTGATAAGGCCACGCGGGAGTGCAAAATATCGCCAACCAGAGCAATTCGTTTTCCGACCAGGTTTCCAAGAGCCTGCTGCAAGGAAAAGGCGTCAAGCAGAGCTTGGGTAGGGTGTTCATGGGTGCCGTCGCCGGCATTGACGATGCGTGCATGCGCCGAATGCTTAAAACGGGTTAGGTGCTTGGCTAGAAAAATGCCAGCCCCAGGACTTGAATGCCGTAAAACGATCATATCTACCTTCATGGCCAGAATGTTGTTGACGGTATCGAGCAGGGTTTCCCCTTTGCTTAAGCTGGAACCGGAGGCCGAAAAGTTTAGAACGTCGGCCGACAGGCGCTTTTCTGCCAATTCAAACGACAATCGAGTGCGGGTAGAGTTTTCAAAAAACAAATTGGCGATGGTTTTATCGCGCAGGGAAGGGACTTTTTTTATGGGCCTTTGCAGCACTTGCATGAATTCGGCCGTGGTCAACATAATTAAATCGATGTCGGAATGGCTTAGGTCTTTAATTCCTAAAAGGTGTTGGCTGCTTAGCTGTGGCATAGGTTAAGCGTTGTTTTCAATCAAAATGGAGTCTTCGCCATGGTGTTCGGTCCACCTTACTTTCACCTTTTGGCCTTCAAAGGCATCGACCGTCCAACCAAAAAAATCAGGTTGAATGGGGAGTTGGCGGGCAAAGCGGCGTTCAACCAAAACCAGCAACTTTATCCATTCTGGCCTGCCGAAGGTATTCACGGCATCTAGGGCGGCCCGAATTGTTCTTCCGGTGAACAGTACATCGTCTACCAAAACGACCCTTCTGTTTTCAAGCGAAAAATGCAATTGGGTGGCTTCGGGTACCAGCACCTTTGCCTGATTGAAATCGTCGCGAAAAAAAGTGGGGTCCAGCATTCCATAATCCAATCTTGCCGATGGCATTTGTTTTTTCCACGCTGCCCTTAACCGTTCGGCCAAATACACCCCTCGGGGTTGAATCCCCAGTAAAACCATTGGAGAATCCTCTCGATGCAATTCCGCCAGCATCAAAGACAAGCGGTGAATTCGTACCCTCATGGCGTCTGCGTCGGCAAAGGGGTTATGGGGCGTGGTATTGATCATGGTATAAAAATAAAAAAGCCCTTCACAAGGAAGGGCTTTTTTTGATTTAATCTTCAGATTCGTCTGACGGCGCTTCGACTTTTTTCGATTTTGCCTTGGATTTGGGTTTGCCGCCTCCTTTTTCAGTGGCTTCCATTTCCTTTTTCAAATTAGACAAAGCGCTGATGTCTCCTAAGGTGGTTACATCGGCTTTTTGAACCTTAGCTGCAGCAGGGGCGGCTTTTGATTTGCCAATAACCTTGGTACGGGGTTCGGCCGATGCCTCTGGCTTTGACACATCCCACGTGCGGGTGTGCGAAATAAGAATTTTCTTGTCGTCTTTGGAGAACTCCAAAATGGTGAAATCCAATTGCTCGTCAACCGATGCCTTGCTTCCGTCTTCCTTTTTAAGGTGCTTCATTGGAGCAAAGCCTTCAATTCCGTAAGGCAGAGCAATAATTCCACCTTTGTCGTTCAATTCCAAGATGGTACCCTTGTGCATTTCGTCGGTATTGAATACCGTAGCAAAAACTTCCCAAGGATCTTCTTCCAATTGCTTGTGGCCCAACGATAATTTACGATTGGTGGTGTCTATTTCTAGCACAGAAACCTCGATTTTCTCGCCAATTTTAGTGAAGTCAGAAGGATGTTTGATTTTTTTGGTCCAGCTTAGGTCCGAAATGTGAATTAATCCATCGATTCCTTCTTCAAGCTCTACAAAAATTCCGTAGTTGGTGAAATTGCGCACTACAGCACTGTGGCGGCTTCCCTGAGGATAACGTCCTTCGATGTTTTCCCATGGGTCGGTGGTCAGTTGCTTCATGCCCAAAGACATTTTACGCTCTTCCCTGTCTATGGAAAGCACAACGGCTTCAATTTCGTCGCCTATTTTTAGGAAGTCATGGGCCGTACGTAGGTGTTGAGACCAGCTCATTTCTGAAACGTGGATCAATCCCTCTACGCCAGGAGCAATTTCTACGAACGCTCCGTAGTCAGCAAGAACAACCACTTTGCCTTTCACTTTATCGCCTTCCTTGATTTCAGCACTCAAAGCTTCCCATGGGTGGGTGCTCAATTGCTTTAAGCCAAGGGCAATACGGCGTTTCTCGTCGTCGTAATCCAACACCACTACGTTGATTTTTGAATCCAAAGTAACCACCTCTTCGGGGTGGTTGATTCGGCCCCAGCTGATGTCGGTGATGTGAATCAATCCATCTACGCCGCCCAAATCCACAAACACTCCATAAGAAGTGATGTTCTTGACGATGCCTTCCAAAACCTGACCTTTTTCCAGTTTGGAGATGATGTGTTTTTTCTGCTCTTCCAATTCTTCTTCAAGCAGGATTTTATGAGAAACAACCACGTTTTTGAATTCTTGATTAATTTTCACCACTTTGAATTCCAATGTTTTGCCTACATACACATCGTAATCGCGGATGGGTTTTACATCAATCTGAGAACCTGGTAAGAAGGCCTCGATACCAAAAACATCGGCAATCAAACCACCTTTGGTGCGGCATTTAATTACACCCGTAACCACTTCGTCTTTTAAATGAACTTCGTTCACCCGATCCCATGACCGGATAGCACGCGCCTTGCGGTGGCTCAACAGCAATTGGCCATCGCGGTCTTCCAACTGATCAATGTAAACCTCAACTTTATCGCCTACAGCCAATCCGGCATTGTACCGAAATTCAGTACGAGGTACAACCCCTTCTGATTTGTAGCCAATGTTGATAACTACATCTTTCGGAGTCAATTGCACCACTTTTCCGTCAAGAATTTCATGCTCGGCAACGCTGCTTAGCGTTTGCTCATACATGTCTGACAAATTGGCCCGCTCTTCTTTAGAATAGTTTTGTCCTTTTTTGCTTACGGTTGACCAGTCAAATGTGGTCTGGGTCGTAGCCCCCTGTGTTGTTTCTTCTGACATTTTGTTCAGAACTGTCGAAGCTTGTTCCTGTTTGCCGAGGTGCCGTGGCAAACATGTTCATGCTTCGGGATTAAACTTCATTTAAACGATTGGCACCCCTAAAGTGGGCGCAAAGCTAGGTAAATCTTCGTCAATACCAAAGATTTTCAGGGATTTGTACCCCTTTTTAACTCAAACTATTTTATTTTTTTTAACAAAATGAGGTTGCTCCCAAAATATTGTACTAAGTTTGACGGCTTAAAAAACCGACTATGAGCAAATCTCCATTAGATTTTATTGTTACTAAAACGCCTTCGGCGGGCCGCAAATACGTTGCTGGCAAAAAGATTCCTTTCTCTGAGTTTATTCACGATTACGCCAATGGCGACGTTGATATTGAGGGAGATTTCATTGAATTTATGAAGTGCCGAAACGAGGTGTTCGATTATCGATTGACCTGGAAGCATATCAAATTCTTCTTTACCCGTATGATTCCTGAGGTGGCCATCCACTCCAAAAGCCAAGATGAGCGTATTGTACGCGATCACTACGACCGGGGTAACGATTTCTTCTCGTCCTTTCTAGGACCGCGTATGATTTATACCTCTGGTTTTTGGAACGACGTGGCCAACGAAACCTTAGAACAGGCGCAAGACCGTAAAATGACCATGGTTTGCGATAAATTGCTGATGAAACCAGGCAACAGGCACCTGGATATTGGATGTGGTTGGGGAACCTTGGTGGCCTACGCCGCTAAATACTACGGAACCGATTCGACAGGCATTACCCTGGCCCAAGACGGTACCGACCACGGAAACAAGCAAATTGCCGCACACGGAGTGGCCGATCGCGCGCGTATCCTTCGCATGGATTACCGCGACATGATTACTCCAGGCAAAAACAACCAAATGTTCAACCACGTTACTTGTCTGGAAATGGGCGAGCACGTGGGCCTCCGCAAATTTGGTCGCTTTATTAAGAATATCTACGACAAACTTGACGACGACGGAACCTTCTACCTTCAGCAAGCCGGTCTTCGTGCCAATCCAGGACTTATGGCCCGCGGCGAACATTGGGAAGACCTCGTTTGGGGCTTGTTCATGAACGAGTTTATTTTCAGCGGCGCCGATGCTTCTACTCCGTTGGCCTTCTTGGTGCAAACTTTGCAAGACGCCAATTTCGAGGTGCAAAGCGTTGAAAACATCGGAATTCACTACTCGCACACCATGACCTGCTGGTACCACAACTGGGAGGCCAATAAAGAGTACATTCTTCAACACTACGGAGAGTGGTGGTACCGCACTTGGAGGGTTTTCCTTTACTGGTCGGTCATCATCGCCAGCCAAGGTTCATCTACCTGCTGGAGCATTATTGCGCATAAAAATTACAACAGAGTGGACCGCAACCGCTACATCGGTCGGGCCAACTTGGGTGAGCGCATGGAAATGGGCAATGTTCGAATTTTCGAATAAGCGAAGCTTTTAATGTTGAAAACCCTCGGCTTAGGTCGGGGGTTTTTTGTTTTTAGGGCGGGTACCGGGCTTTCGGCGGTAGTCCGCGGTTGCCGGCCTGGGGCCCAGCGGCTTTGCGCGGACTCCTAAAGTCGCCTGCGCAGCTCGCGGGCCCCTGGCCGGCAACCTTGCGGGCAACCTGCCTCAATCCCGCCCGCGGGCCCCCAGTTAAGACCTGCCCCAAAATTCGCCTGCAGGACGGCTTGCTTAACCTATGGTTAGCCCCTCAATTTGGTTCTTGAATTTGCTAAACCAGGTGGTTTGACGTCGGGCATATTGCCGGGTATGCGCGTTGATCTGAGCCTCTATCTCCCTGTCGCTTTCCTCCGATTGCGCATACCATTCCTGGTACCCAACGGTATTCATTACCGGCAAGGTTCGGTATTCAATTAGGCTAAGTGCTTCTGCTTTTAACCCCCTTTCTATCATCTGCCGAGTTCGTTTGGCAATGCACTGATGCAGTTCTTTTCGGTCGGGGTTCAGAATGGTCAGCTGCAATTCCGCATTCCATTCCCAGTTTTTTTTGTCCAATCCTGATTTTCGAAAGGCCGACCAAGGTTTTTTGCTCGTCAACCAAACTTCGAGCGCTCGTCTAAGCCTAGCCGGATTTTGAATGTCGGTTTCTTTGAAATAAATAGGGTCAACCGCTGCAACTTGGGCCTGCAATTCAGGCAAACTAAGCTGGCTTACCTGAGTCCGAATGGCTGTTGGAGTCGGGGGCATTTCGTCCAAATCAAAAAGCAAAGCGTTCAAATAGAAACCCGAACCCCCAACCAAAACAACGCTTCCTTTCATGTCTAAAATGGAATTCAAAACTGGGCGAGCTTTCTGGGCAAACGAAACAGCATCTAAGGGTGCAAGTAGGCTTTCTGTTCCCAAAAAATGATGGGGTATTTCCTCGAGTTCATTCGGCAAAGGACGTGCCGTTCCAATGTGCATCTCGCGATAAAATTGCCTTGAATCAAACGAAATGATTTCGGTGTTTAACGCTTTAGCCAATTCTAGACTATGGGCTGTTTTTCCCGAGGCCGTTGGGCCTGCAACCACATGGATTTTGGGTCTAATCATACCTTTGGAGATTCCAATCCCAGCTCGGTTCCAAGTTCAATCATTAGGGCCAATGCCGCTTCTCGTTCATTGGGAATGCGCCCCTCTAAAATAGACTCTTTTATGCACCGTTTTATTTGCCCTACAACAGGTCCCGGCCCAATTCCAAAATGCCGAATGATTTCTTCGCCCGAAACAGGCGGCTGAAAGTTCCTGATGTGGTCTTTTTCTTCTACTTCCTGAAGTTTTTGTTTAACCACCTCGTAGTTGCGCAGGTAACGCGAAACCCGACTTGGGTTTTTTGAGGTTATGTCGGCCTGGCACAACAACAAAAGGTTTTCAAGGTCTTCCCCAGCGTCCATCAACAACCGCCTTAAGGCCGAATCGGTGATTTCTTGCTTTGCCAAAACAATGGGCCGTAAATGCAGTTTCACCATTTTTTCAACGAATTTCATTTTTTCGTTGCCGGGTAAACCCAATTTTTTGAACAATTTAGGTACCATTCTAGCCCCCAGATCTTCGTGGCCATGGAAGGTCCAACCATGGCCGGGTTCAAATCGTTTGGTTTGGGGTTTTGCTATGTCGTGCATAACGGCCGACCACCGCAGCCATAGGTTGGTCGAGAGCTGAGCAAGGTTGTTTAAAACCTCGATGGTGTGGTAAAAGTTGTCTTTATGGCCAAGGCCATTTACTTTCTCTATGCCCTTAAGTAAGCAGAATTCCGGGAAAATAACCTCAAGTAAACCTCCTTTGTCCAACATTAAAAACAGTCGGCCGGGTTCATCGCAGGCCATCATTTTGTTTATTTCATCAGCAATCCGCTCTTTGGCAACAATATTCATTCGACCAGCCAACCTGGGCATGCTTCCCCACAAATCTGGATGAATGTCAAAATTCAATTGCATAGCAAACCGAATGGCCCTAAGCATGCGTAATGGGTCGTCGTCAAATGTTTTTTCGGGGTTTACTGGAGTACGAATCAGACCAGAATTCAGGTCGGAAACACCATCAAAGGTGTCGATTAAGACCCCAAATTTGTTTTTGTTTAGGCAAACCGCAAGGGTATTGATGGTAAAATCACGGCGGTTTAGGTCATCCTGAAAACTACCTTGACTAACTTCAGGATTTCGTGAATCGCGCCGATAGCTTTCTTTTCGAGCCCCTACGAATTCAATATCCAAATCTTCCCATAAAAAATGGGCGGTTCCAAAGTTTTTAAACACCATCAAATGTTCGGCTCGCCCTAATTTATGAGCTACCCGTTCGGCCAGTTCTAAGCCATTTCCAACGCACATAAAATCGATGTCCTTGCATGGTCTTCCTAAAAGCAAGTCGCGCACAAATCCACCAATTACATAGCATTCCAGGCCCAAGGCATCGGCCTCAGCGCCAACCAACTGAAAAATCGGGCGGTTCAGTTCCAAAAATGCCATGGGCAAAAGTAGGGCTAATTCCCGTTTGCTACAAGGGAATATAAACCCAGCCAAGCAGGAATAAGTGTTTCGGGACTGAATTGCTGCAAATGGCTACGGCATTCTGCCCGATTTGCCCAAGCATCGGGCTGGTAAGGCGAAGCGTAGTAGGCGCAATCTCCGCCTGCTTCTTCCATAGCGGTTCCTGAACTGGTAATAACGGTTTTTCCAGCTTGGATTCCCTCTAAAACCGGCAGCCCAAACCCTTCTAAAACAGATGGATATACCAATGCATCGCAGTGTTCAATGTACCCGTTTTTATCGGCCTCTGAAATTTCACCCAGCAGGTGTACCCGGTCGGTCAAATCCATGTTTTTAATAAACCCCAACAAACTTGACCGCATGCCTAAATCTTTTCCAACCAAAATCAAATGGTGGGGAATTCGCTTTCTTACCATCATAAAAGCCTCCAGCAGCATTCCTAAATTTTTTCGAGCTTCTAGGTTTCCAACATACAAAAAATAGGGTTGAATGGCTTTGCTTGGAGGTATGGATTGAACTTGGCTGGGAATAAAAACAGGAGGCAAAACCTCGGCCGTTTTGCCCAACAAGGCAGGCAGGTTTTGAAGCCGGTTTGCAGTAAACCGACTTACACAAACAACGCTTGAGCATCGGCGCAAAGCGCGTTGTGTTTTTATACGGTACAGTATGGCATTCCAAATAGAATGGTAGGCAGGTACATCAAACGCAATGGTATCGTGAACGGTAACCACAGATGGAACGTTTAGGTCAAGTGGAAGTTCAGGGGATAGGGAGTGAAAAACCGAAACACCCTGTTCTTTTATTTCCTTACCCATGCCCCAAATCCGCCAAATTCGAGCGTTTTGGTTGGGGCTAACGATTCGAATGCCTGCCCTGTGCATTTCATCGGCAAAATCGGCCCTCTCAATTTTTGGGCTAAACAAAACCATGCGGTTTGGGGGCAACACACTGGCCAACATGCGGATGTGGTTCCGGGAGTATTGACCCAGCCCCGATGAATTTGAAAAGGCTCTTTTGGCATCAAATCCGACAACAAATTCATGGTTCATCTAAGGTGCTTTGGGCACAAAGTAACGGCTTAGCCAACGAAACGCCAAACCGAGCCGAGTCCAATACTCGGGAATAGCAACGCATTTTTGTACTTTCGTACCGTGTCTTATTTTCCTGAATTCAACACGGTTCAAAACCTATGCTCGAATGACCTAAGTAAGGTGATGCAGGCGTGGAGGCTGCAGGTGGAAAAAGACGCCTCAGCCATGAAATTAAGGCTAGATTCCACAGAAAGTCCAATCGTGGCGGTACAAACCTGGTCTGTTTTTATTGCGGAACGCTTACGAACGCTAAAGCCTAGTCAACGCTATGCCATTGCTTATGCTGCAGACCTCCAAGACTTAGATGAAAACAACGACAAGGCCGCAATGCAACTGCTGCAAAGGTGCTTAATGAAGGTCCTTACCCGTCGCCATTTTTCTGGTAAATGAAGTGGCTGGCTTTTATATTCAGAGGTGCATTTCGCCACACGGCCCTGCTTTTGTTTTTTGGGGCCCTAGGTTTATCCTTACTGCTGGGGAACTTAAGAAACACTTCTAAACACAAAGCCGCTTCCACGTTGAATGCGCGTGAGGCTCTGTACGCCAATGAAGATTTGCTTATGCAAGTCATGGATTCGGTTCTAGAGGATGTGCTTCAGAATGCGGAATCAAAATTGAAGGTTCAAACCCAGGCAGAACTTGCCTTTTTTGTCTATAAAAACGACTCCTTAATCTATTGGAATTCGGCTTCGGTACCTGTTCCATTCCAACGTTTCGATGAAGAGTTTTTGCAACCTGTAATGCAGCTGCGGAATGGATGGTATCGAATACTAAGACGAGACAGCGCCGATGTTTCAATAGTAGGAATGGTTAAGATAAAGCAGGAGTTTTTCATAAAAAATGAGTTTTTGCAAGACGCATTTTCACCTGGGTTCGGGTTTGACAATCAGGTACAAATTAGTTTGAATCCAGCCGATTCTGATTTCCATTTAGCCGATCGGCAGGGGTATTTTTTATGTGCCCTGGTTTTTCCGCAAAGCGAACGAGCCCCGCTGCGCTTTCCTTTGCTGGCTGGCTTAACCTATTTCTTGGCCTTGCTTCTGGGTTTGTATTTGCTGTATGATTTACGCAGGCTTCGGGTTTTTAGAAAACGACCTGCCATGCACCTAAGCCTTTTTGCTTTGTTTGTGGTTGCCGTTCGGATTATAAACATTCAGTTTAAGTTTCCTTTCGTACTGTACGAGTTGCCCCTGTTTTCGCCCCTGTATTTTGCCAGCAGCGACTGGTTGCCAAGCCTCGGCGATTTCATGGTTCATGCTCTACTAATGACAGCGTTGTTGGCCTTAATTTTTTCAAATTACAGCAAATACAAGTACCCCGACGTTCAAGGTTCTCGCCTTACTTTGTGGATTTTAATCTTTGGAGGCATGGTTGCAGGCTTCAGCTATGCACTGCTTCATTTGCTCCGAACCTTGGTTTTTGATTCTTCAATATCTTTTGATTTATTCAATGTTTTGGAGTTAAATACGTATAGTTTCTGGGGCTTTACCCTCTTGGCTTTGCTGTTGGCCAATTTTTTATTGATTTCACATTTTTGTTCTAAAATGTTGGCGCGCAGCCCACATTTGCGCTGGTGGAAAGCCGCATTGTGGACCCTTGTGCCCTATGCGGGCATGTCTTTAATTACCCTGTTTCTTGATGGACTTGATCCATTAAGTATTTGGTTGACCTATCCGATTCACCTTGCTATATTATGGGTTCACATGAAAAACAAGCAGGTGATTGGATTTTATTCCTTGGCCCCGACCTTGATTTTGTTTGCAGGCTATGCCACGTTTATGCTTTCGCAACTAAATACCGAAAAAGAATTGCAGGCCCGGCAGGTTTTGGCTTTAAAAATTGCCGAAGAGCAGGACCATGTGGCCGAGTTTCTTTTTGACCAGGCGGTTAAGGGAATTCAATCTGACGCAGCCATTCGGTATTTTTTACAAGAGTATTCGTATTCCTTTCCGTACGAATTTTTTGAACGCATTGCCCAGCGCTATTTTGGTGGGTATTGGTCAAAGTATGCCTTGGTAATTGTTCCTTTTTCGTCAAGGGAGGTCGAATTGTATGCGACTCATCCTGAGCTGGCCGACCCAGATGTGCTTCATTACGAAGCCTCAATTGAAAAACAGGGTAGAGCAACTGCAAGCCCATATTTATTTTATTTAGAAAACAATTATGGAAAAGTAAATTACCTTGGCCGCATTCCAGTCTCCGTTTGGAACGGGAAAGACACAAGCCACCATTTCATCTATCTTGAATTTATTTCTAAAATGGTTACCCAGGTAACCGGTTTCCCTGAATTGCTGCTTGACCAAAGTATTACCCGGCCGGTGAATTTAAAGGGTTACAGCTATGCCAGCTATAAAGAGGGCGAATTAAATGTAGCTGCGGGCGATTTTGCGTATCCTTTGCAATCCGAACGTTGGAATACCGATACCAACCAAATTAGCCTACGCAGATTTAAGGGCTTTAGCCATTTGTTGCTACGACAGAGTCCAGCCAACATTATGGTGGTTTCTAAGCCCATTCCTAGGCTTTTGGATTCCTTGAATCCATTTGCATATTTATTGCTGTATTTCAGTGCTTTGCTCTTTTTGTATTTTGTATATCAGTACTATTTCGGCGAGGCTTCAGAGCGGCTTAGATTTACCCTGAAAAGCCGAATTCAGTTAACCATTTTATTGGTTTTATTGATATCACTACTCATGGTAGGATTGGGAATAAACGATTACATAAACACCACGTTTAATCGAAAAAACCGCCTTACCATAGAGGAAAAAATGAATTCCATTGTTTCCGAATTGAAGATGGAAGTAGAAAACCGGCCTGGAATTCTTCAAAACCGAGAAGAATTGAATTTTTTACTTACCCGATACTCCGGCATTTTCTTCTCAGACATCAATTTATTCATGCCCTCGGGCATTCTGTTGGCAAGTTCGCGTGAAGCCATGTACAACGAGGGTCTTATCGGACGGCAAATGCATCCTCAGGCATATCAAGCTTTAATTCAAGAACAGCAACCAAGGTTTTTGCATAAAGAATGGGTGGGAAATTTTGAATACCTGTCGGGATATACCGTTTTTCGAAACCGCAATGGCGAGGTTTTAGGGTATTTGAACTTGCCTTATTTTTTAAGGCAGAAAGACCTAAAGGAAGAATTGTCAAGCTCGCTTCTGGCTCTTATTAATATTTATTCATTGTTGATTGTTGCCTCTATGCTCATTAGCCTATTGATTGCAAATCAGCTCACTGGGCCTTTGTCTTTGCTTCAGCAAAAATTAGGGAAAATTAGGCTGGGCCGCAAAAATGAAACCATAGAATACCGAGGAAACGACGAGGTCGCTAGCCTGGTAAACGAATACAACAGAATGGTTCAAGAGCTTGAAGCATCGGCTCAGTTGCTCGCTGCATCCGAACGCGAGAATGCATGGAAAGAAATGGCCAGACAGGTGGCCCATGAGGTGAAAAACCCTCTTACACCCATGAAACTGAATGTGCAGTATTTACTAAAAGCTTGGGAAGATGGCCGAACCGACTTCCCTGAGCGTATTCTTCGATTTAAAGAGGCTATGCTGGAGCAAATTGAAACCCTTTCTTCTATAGCTAGTGAGTTTAGTTATTTCGCTAAACTGCCTGAAATATCATTGCAAACCTTAAATTTATCTCAGTCCTTGAAATCGGTTATGGATTTTTACTCCAAAAACGAAGAGGGAGTTAAACTAATATGGAACCCTGATTCTATGCAAAATGCCGAGGTGCTTGCAGATGGGGATCAACTGCTTCGAGTTTTTAATAACCTTTTTAGGAATGCCATTCAAGCTATCCCTGAAGGCCGAAGTGGCGAGATACAGATTCATTTATTTCAAAATGGATCCAATGCCATAGTCGAAATTCGAGACAATGGCATGGGAATACCTGAACAGAACCGAGAGCGGATTTTTACACCCAATTTTACCACCAAGGGCTCTGGTATGGGTTTGGGTTTGGCTATGGCCAAAACCATTGTTGAAAACATGAAGGGGGAAATTAATTTTACCTCTGAAACGGGCGTTGGAACTTCTTTTTATGTGAAGTTACCTCTGTTGCATACTACCCAAGACTAAGCCCTTTCTATTCCTTGGAATTTTGAATCTAGGCCACGGTTCAATGCCTCAATTCTGGGATTCATTATTTTAAACCATATGGGGGGAATCAATGAGAGCATCATAGAGCCAGGGTAACCCAAAGGCAAAGCCGGCGCCTCTGGTCTGTGCTGAAGCAATTGGTATGGTTTGCTTGCCTTGAAATGGTGGTCGGAATGCCTTGTTAAATCGTACAACACCGCTCGGCCCAGCCGGTGGTCGCTATTCCAAGAGTGCCATGGCTTTACCGTTTCATAATGCCCAGAGGGAAGAAGTCTGCGTTTTAACCCATAGTGCTCTATGTAATTTACGGTTTCCAATAATAAAATACCCAAAAAACCAGTTGAGATGCCAAAAAGGAGAGCAGGAGTACTGCCATACCAAACCAAAATCGCGGCATATACAACATAAGCTAAGCTAAACCAAACCATTCTGTTGTACTTGGAAACGAATCGTCTGTTTTTTCGCGCCAGGTTGCCGCGTTCCAAGGCCCATGCAGAAAGCCAAGAACCCCACATGGAGCGGAACCAAAAGGCATAAACGGTTTCGTTAAGCCTTGCAGTGGCAGGGTCGCGGTCGGTGCTGACGTACCGATGATGTCCCCAATTGTGTTCAATGAAAAAATGAATGTAAAAAGAAGGCCAAAGCAAAGCCCAGGCTGCAAACTTTGATACCGCATCCGAACGGTGCCCAAGCTCGTGCGCCACGTTAATTCCATTCACCCCAAGTACCAATCCAGTACTCACCAAAATCCCCAATCCAGCAACCCAATTTCCATTAAAATTCAGCCATTTTTCTAATCCTAAGCCTAAAATTCCAAAAACAACAGGCAGATTTAAGAACAATATAACATCGAATGCAATTTGCCCCTTCATTGTTTCATCCACATTGCTGGTGGAGCGCGGTAGAGCTTGCTCCAAAAAAGGAATTACACAAAAGGCTACCAAAGGCCCCAGCCAATTTCCCAAAATGGAAAACCGAAGGTCTAAAAAAACCAACATCGGCACCAAAAAACTTAAAACATAACGCAGCATTTCCCTAAACATAATTGTCTACGCTCTAAAAGTTCCAAAAAACAACATAAAATTACGAATTTGCGTTCCTAAATCAACCACCAAACTACCAAATTCATCATGGGAAGAAGACCAGTCAAAAAATTTAGAAGAGAAGACGATGAGGTAAAATTGCAATGGCTTAGCGTTATTGCACCAAAATTGTTTCAAGAGGGGTTTCGCCACTTATCTATGGATGAAATTATTTTGTGGGTGGGTGTGTCTAAAGCTACCTTTTATAAGTATTTCAGTTCAAGGGAAATGTTGGTTGAGGAAATGCTTACTCTAAAACTAACGGAAATTACTGGCTTTAAAGACATCTTATTTGAATTTGGCCGCCCTTACCGGGACAGGTACCGTGCATCTATGGTATTGCTAGAGGATGCATTGGCGCCTGTTTCACCTAAGTTCTTGGAGGATGTTATGCACTCGCACCCCGAACAGCTAAATCAGGTTTACCAATTTATCGAATTTAGCCTTCAATGGCTGGAGCAATTTTATATGGAAGGCATGCGCGACCATGGCTTACGAAAAGTAAATCCTAAGTTGCTGCTGATGGCCGATGGCGCTTTTTTGACAAGTTTGGTTTCAACGCAGCGGCTTAAAAAAACAGGGTTGAGCGTGGGTGAGGCTTTGCATCAATATTTTGAATTAAGGGCTCTAGGACTTCAATCGGTTTCGAAAACAAAAGACCTTAATTTGTCCTAATAATTTGTGGGTAAAGCCACAAGGTTAAGTATCCTTTATTAAATTTGAGAAATGAATGTACGGCTCATATCTCTTGTAGCGCTTATTGTTTCGATTTTTCTTATTGCCCTAGCTGTTTCTAGACCCTATTGGTATTTGCTAAGAAAGCGCGTATTAAAATCAACGGGCGATGTTGCCATTCATCAAGGAGATTGCATCTATTCGGGTACCGGCGTTGCCTTACCAACCAATTTTGATTTGTTGGGAATCGACGTTTCTCACCATCAGGGTTTGATTGATTGGAAAAAGGTTAAATCGGCCTACGTTAATTCTAGGCCGCTGTCTTTTGTTTTTGTCCGAGCAACCTATGGCCGTTGGAAAAACGATAAGTACTTTACCTACAATTGGAAGGCAACCGCTCAGGTTGGAATTCTGCGTGGAGCCTACCATTATTACCTTGCCAATCAGTCGGCTCAAGCTCAGGCAGATAAGTTTTTAAGTCGGGTGTGCGACCCTGATGGAAATTATCAGGGCGATTTGCCTCCAGTTTTAGATATTGAGGAGGCGCCAACAGGAATCCCCCGCGATGAATTTCACACTGGGATTAAAATTTGGTTAAATGCGGTAGAAAAAAAAACAGGGTTGCGCCCCATTGTTTATTCGGGTTCAAAGTTCTACAAGGTGAATCTTTTTCCAGAATTTAAATCCTATCCTCTGTGGGTTGCTCATTATAAAACAGACAATCCCTCCGTACCCAGTTCTCAGACCTGGGATTTATGGCAGTTTACTGACCGAGCCCGAATCAATGGAATATGCGAACCTGTTGATTTGAATATCAGTGGCGGCGTACCCGCCTTTTTTCCTAAAAAGCAACTGGTAGAATTGCATGGGCGCCCTTGATTGAATTGTTTTTTCTATAGGTTTGCTTCCTTTCTTTATCTTTAACCCAACACCTTTTGTTGTTTTATAACCCAATTTTGTATGCGTTTGTATCTGTTCGATTTGCCATCTATTCAAACCCATTTGTGGCCCTTTACTTTGACAAGGAGTGCCGCAGATATTCAAGTTGGAATGTTCAGTTTGCGTCAAAAGTGGCAAGCGCTAAACCAAGTCCATATTTTGGGTCATTTTCCCTCCTTAGTATCATCCTGGTCAACTTACGATTCCATAGCCGAGGCCTCTGCTTTTCCTTTGGTTGCTGTGGCCTCCCATTGCTTTCCAACCACTGGTTTTATTCAGCAACTCCAAAAAATGGCTCCTGGGCAAACCCTGTGGCAGGGAAATGCCCTTTTAGCCATTTTTGCCCAAAGCCCCAGCGATTTGCAGGAGAAAAATCATACTCCAACCAAATCAAATTCAATTCAGGTTGAAAAACCAGTTGATGTTTTGGATCGAATCTGGAAAATCCCCGAATTGATTGGCAGGGAGATTCAACGGGACCTAGCTTTTTCAACACCGAATCGGACAATTCCAAAAACGGAATGGGGGAATTTAATTATTGGACCCGCTGAAAGACTGCATTTGGCCGACGGGGCAACGGTTTATGGTTCCATAATAAATACCACTCAAGGCGATGTTTTTTTGGATTCGGATTCCGAGGTTATGGAAGGGTGCATGATTCGTGGTCCATTTTATCTTGGTAAGCACAGCTGCCTAAAAATGGGAACCCGAATTTATGGGCCAGTAGCAACGGGGGTGCATGTGAAATTAGGTGGAGAAATCAACCAAAGTCAGATTTTTGATTACAGCAACAAGGGGCACGAGGGATATTTGGGCAATTCCGTTATTGGTTCATGGTGCAATTTAGGTGCCGATACCAACAACTCTAATTTGAAGAACAATTATGCCGAGGTTAAATTGTGGAACCAAGCCTTAAGCACCTTCGAAAATACCGGCCTTCAATTTTGCGGGCTGTTTATGGGTGATCACTCCAAAACCGGAATAAACACTATGTTTAATACCGGGACTGTGGTGGGTTTTAGCTGCAACATTTTTGGTTCAGGTTTTCCTAGGAATGTTATTCCCTCTTTTCGCTGGGGAGGTGCCTCAGGTGTTATCCCTTATAAATTAGAGGCCGCAAAAGAAACAGCCAAAGCCATGATGGCCAGGCGAAAAATCAAATTTGATGAGGTTCACGAAAATATGTTCCAGAGCCTATTTAATCAGGAGAAGCCGCAATAAAAGGGTCAATTATTGAACCAACCCCTCTGCCGGTTTAATTTTAAAGCCTGAAGCAGTGGGCTTTTTACATTGATGGTGAAATTATAGCTTTGCCTAAACCCAAATGGTATTACCGATATGCGCATTTCCCAACAGTGCATATCCCTAAAAATGTCAATGGAACTTGTAGAAATCTGCCCATTTTCGATATCGTAATTTAAATTCATGGCGATTTTCCAACGCGGTGTCAGATTTATATCGCCAGATACCCCAATGGTATGGGTTACGGTTGACCTATCGTAGGGTTTATTGTACGAAATGTTGTAATTGACCTGTAGGCTGTAGGGAATATTGAAGTCAATAAAGTAATTGTAAAAGTTTGGGGTTGATAATACCTGTTCCTCTTCTTGCGATTGGGGCTTGGCTTTGCGCTGTCCCCTAAATGTAAAGCCAGCCGCCAAAGCCACTTGGGTTGTTCTAAATAAAGCACCTTGTTCCACCATAAACCTATTGATGCGCTGAGCCTGACCATTAACAACATGGAATTGGTAGGGGTCAAAAGCGGCATTCAGGTTGAGGTTTATCAATTTAAACAGAGTGGTTCTAGCGCTAACCGTTAAATTAGAAAGGTTCAATGAATCTCTGGCTAGGTCGTAATTCATACCTAGCCGAAGCTGTTCTATGATTGGTGTCCTTGCATCCTTTGATGTACTATCGCTTTTGGAAGGACCCATTTTAGCCTCAATCCTGTTGTTGATGCCAAGTGCAATCAAGCCGCTTTGTCCGGCGGGACTAGCTCCATACAATCCAATTTGGCCAGGGCTGTAGGAACTCAACTGTCCGCCTGTTCCAAAATACCCTGTTTTAATTTCAGATAAATCAGGTCGGTATGAAAATGCCAAAGCAGGGCTCATGGTATGACGAATCCCTTTTAATCGACCAATTTTTAGCCACAAAGTAGAAAAAACGTTGGTTGAAATATTGACCGAAACATCCATTTGCCGGTTTGAATGAAAGCCCCGCACGGTATCTGAAACCGCTTGGCCGGCATTGTTTATGTACCGATTTAATGACCAAAGATGCCAGCGTTCATCGTAGCGTACCGAGGGTGTAATAAAAATGTATTTGGCTAGGGTTAAATTTGTGTTTACGTTTATTTCATGTCGCATTCCAGAATTCACCCTATTTAATTCCTGAATGGGTTGAAAAAAGAGCAAAGAATCTATGGTATTCAGTTGGTTGGCTGATTGAAGCCGATAGGTTAAACCAATCTGCTCATACCACCGTGGTTTTCCAATGGCCACCTTTCTTTTAAAGGGCGTAATTCGCGAAACGTTCAGTACCATTTCGGGTAGAGAGAATGAAACGGCGCCTGTTGATGTGTTTTGAAAATGCCGGATGGATGCCGCAATATTGACGGGACTGTTTCTGAAGCTTTTTGTTATACTAATGTTGGAGTTGAATTGATTTTGGGTTATCGCATTCACGCTACCTGCATTCAATCGATTAAATCCTGAGGTTTGCACATTGACATCGGCCTTGAAATTAAACGTAGGGTGAGCCTTCAGGTCTTGATTGTGCGACCAGTTAACCGAAAAATCCCTGGATTGCTGAAAATCGCTTAAAATTTCTGGATCGCCGGTTTGAAATTGGCTAAATTTTAAAGCGAGGCGTCCGTTGTGTTTGTATTTTTGAATATACCTCAATTCAGCTCTTGCGCCAAAACTCAAGCTGGTAAATACATCGCCCGTTAGCGACAAATCCATATAATCGTTCAGCCCGAAGTAATACCCGAAATTCCGCAAAAAGAAACCGTATGCACCTTGTTCGCCGTATTCGGGGAGTAAAATGCCAGAGGAACGGTATTCCATGCTGGGAAAAAATCCAAAGGGAAGGGCAAGGGGAGTGGGAACTTCGCTTATCCGCAAAACAGCTGGGCCAGTCACAACCTTGTCGTCAGGTATAACCTTCGCTTTGTTGGTTGCAATGTCAAAATGGGGGTGTTCTTTGTCTGAACAGGTTGTGAAGCGAGCATTTTTAATGTAAAGAATGTTGTTCGCCTCTTTTTTTGCTACCTGTCCGTGTAGGTAGGTGTCGCCGTCGTTGGTAATGGCTTCTTTTATGAGTCCTCTGCGGGTTTCAAAATTGTATTCCATTTCGGTGGCATCAAAGCCTTTACCATTTTCGCTGAAAATTGGTTTTCCTTGCAGCCTGCCTTGAGAGTCAGGAATGCCCGTTGCTTTGAGCCGTTTTTTGGCAAAAGACATTGCTACAAAGTCAGCCCTCAGGTCAATTTTGTCGTACAGAATCACAACACTATCGTGCAGGGTTATGGTTTCTAATGCTAAATCCAACACCAAACTGTCGTTGGCCGAATAAATCACTGGGAACTCCAGTCCTGAATTCGTTTTTAAAGTAGAGGGAGCTGTTTTGGAAGAATCGGGTGGAAAGGCGCTTAATGAGTCGGCCGAAAGCGAGCTTGAATTTGAATCGGACTTTGCTTCAATGAATTGGTGGGGCAAATTGGAATTCAAAGATGTTCTATCTGCTGATGGCTTACGATGTATGCAAGCCAACAGCTGTGTTATTAAAATCGTTAATAAAATTAATCGATAAACGGGCATTTCAGAACAAAGGAAGGGTAAATTTGCATGGTTCTTGTTGAATTCCCGCCAAAAATTGGTAACAACAATGCTGCGAAAAACGGATAAATTCGTGAAATACTTAGGTTTTTTCCTTTCATTAACAATTTATTTGCTTGCCCTGCCTGTTTGGGGTCAAGGAGTAAAAACCGTGGTTATCGATGCTGGGCATGGTGGTAAGGACCCCGGATGCCACGGTTCTTTTATCTATGAGAAAGAAGTTTGCCTAAAGGTTGCATTGGCTCTAGGAAAACAGATTAATGAATACTATCCAGAGGTGAAGGTGGTGTACACACGGCAGCGAGATGAGTTCGTTGAGCTTTACCGACGGGCACAAATCGCCAATGAAGCTCAAGCAGATTTGTTTGTTTGTATTCATGTCAATTCCGCAGCAAGTTCATCTGCGCATGGGGCCGAAACCTATGTGCTGGGGTTGCATAGAACCGAAGATAACCTCCGAGTTGCAAAACGCGAAAACGCCTCAGTTAGTTTTGAAACCGATGTGAAAAAGAACTATGAAGGGTTTGACCCCAATAGCGATGAGGGTAACATAATTTTTTCGATGTTCCAATCTGCCTATTTAAATCAAAGCCTTGAGTTTGCAGGTTTGGTTCAACAACGATTTGAAAACCATGCCAAACGGCATAACCGCGGAGTAAGGCAAGCCGGGTTTTTGGTTTTGGTCAAAACGGCCATGCCCTCGGTCTTAATTGAAACCGGCTTTGCTTCCCATCCGGGCGACGAAACTTTTTTAGGCTCAACCGAGGGTGTAAGGCTTATGGCCGAATCCATTTTCTTAGCCTTTGCCGATTATAAAAAATCAAACGAAGGAAAAAAGTACGAAGGCCTGCGGAAGCCTCATCCAAATTTGAATCACGGGAATAGGGAGGGGGGAACCCTGCCAGAGGTGAAACAAGACCCAATTGCAGAAATTCCAGGGCCGAATGATTCTGCCGAATCAACAGAACAATCTCAGCCCTTTTTTGCGGTGCAGTTCTTTTCTTCCAAATCTAAACTGTCGCCTACCGATTCGAAGTTTTCTGGATTGGCTCCCGTCAATGCACTACCTAGGGGCGACGGGTGGTTTGCTTATTTAAGTGGACGATTTTCGGATGAAATTCAAGCCAAAGAATGGCTTAAGACTTTAAAATATAAAGGATATTCGGATGCTTTTTTGGTGGGGGTTAAGGGTGATCAAAAAGTTAGCTTGGATTTGGTTCGGGAAACCCTGAAAAAAAAGAATTAAGTTTGTATAAACTAGATTTACGACGTTGAAAATAAGCAGAGAATTAAAGATAGCTTTTTTTGCCATGGTCACTTTGGCCGTGACCATTTGGGGTTTTTATTTTTTAAAAGGGCAGGATCTTTTTAAACCAGGTAAAGTACTGTTTGTGGTATTTCCGCACGCAGGATTTATTGAACCCTCCACACCGGTAGTGGTGAATGGATATAAAATTGGCATTGTATCTGATACCCGCCTGATGGACCCGACCCAAGGAACCGTATTGGTCGAATTGCGAATAACCGAAGATGATTTGTTTTTAGACAAAGAAAGCGAGGCAATTATTTCATCGCCCGGTTTGATTGCGGCCAACGTTATTGATATTAAATTGGGTAAATCAGGAAAGGAGGTGCAAGATGGCGACACCCTTAAGGCAGGACTAAGCTTAGGCATAGAGGCAACCCTGATGAACATCGTGGAACCCCTTCAAAACAACATGAATTCGGTATTGAAAAACCTGGATTCTGTCTTGGTGCCAATGAAAACAAGTTTGCCTAGTACGGTTGATAATTTAAATCAATTGATTACCGATGTGGATAGATTGGTTCGCAACAACGACCAAAAGGTAGGAAGCATTGTTCAAAATTTGGATAAATTAATGGGCACCTTGGCTCGAAATGAGCGGCAGCTGGACAGCATGATCGGAAATTTACATCAATTTTCAGATACCTTGGCCGCGTTGGAATTGGCGAAAACTGTTGCCACCACACAACAAGCCATGGAACAGGTGCGAAATTTACTGCAAAGCATCAATGAAGGAGAAGGAACCCTTGGTCAATTGGCCAAGAGCGATGCCCTACATCGCCGCATTGACTCAACTGCCCTTAGTTTACAGCTTTTAATGACCGAAATAAACGAGCATCCAGAACGCTTTTTGCATTTTTCGCTGATTCACGTCAACAAAAACAAAGATAAATCCATTAAATAGATGGAATTTCCCTAGTATATCATGGTAGAACAAATCATTTTTTTGGCATTGCTGACCTTAGGTATAGGTCTTTTTGTTCGCAGCATTCAGAAAATTCGTAGAAATATTTTTTTAGGAAGGCCTCTGCAGATCAACGACAGAAAGGCCGAACGATGGAAATTGATGGGAATGGTTGCTTTAGGGCAATCAAAAATGGTGGTTCGGCCGTTGGCAGGATTTTTCCATATTTTAATCTACGCTGGTTTTGTTCTAATCAACATTGAAGTTCTTGAAATTATATTGGACGGTCTAACGGGATCGCACCGTATTTTTGCAGATGTTTTTGGGGGAGTGTACAACCTGGCCATCGGCTTTTTTGAAGTGTTGGCGGTTTTGGTTATGTTGGCTTGTTTTGTGTTTTTGGTTCGCCGTTTATCAGGAAAACCAGCACGCGTATCGTCAATTCAGTTAAAGGGTTGGGCTTATACAGATGCTATGCTCATTTTGGGTATTGAACTGGTATTAATGTCGGCTCTTCTGCTAATGAACGCGGCAGAAGGCGCCATGCCGCATTCCGATAAGGCCCCCTTTTTGGTCAGTGCATTCATTAGCCCTTGGTTTTTAGGTTTCAGTCCCGAATCCCTTCATTTGATAGAGCGGACTGCTTGGTGGTTTCATGCAGTGGGGATATTGGCTTTTCTAAATTATTTGCCTTTTTCAAAGCACTTCCATATTGTATTGGCTTTTCCTAATGTTTGGTATAGCAAGTTGGGCGCTAAGGGAAAATTCCCAAACCACGAGGCCATTAAAAAGGAGGTTGAATTGATGATGAATCCTTCGGCAGAGGCAAACGGGGCACAACCACAAGGCGATGAGCCTATCAAGTTTGGAGCAAAAGATGTGGCGGATTTGTCTTGGAAACAATTGCTTGATGCCTATTCGTGTACAGAATGTGGAAGGTGCAGCAGCGAATGCCCTGCAAATCAAACGGGAAAGCTGTTGTCGCCCCGTAAAATCATGATGGATACCCGAGACCGATTGGAGGAGGTAGGGAGAAATATAGATAAGCATGGTTCTGATTTTGTCGATGGAAAATCGTTGTTGGGCGATTACATTTCAGAGGAGGAATTGTGGGCCTGTACTACCTGCAATGCTTGTACCCAAGCATGCCCGGTAAATATTGATCCTCTTAGCATTATTATGGATTTACGCAGGGAATTGGTGCTTGAGCAGAGTAAAGCTCCAGGGTCATTGACGGCTATGTTTAATAATGTAGAGAACAATGGGGCTCCATGGCCCTTTTCACCCTCCGACCGCGGTTCGTGGCGTCAATCTTAATCAATTAAAATAAACGTTTTGGATACTTCAAACTTACCAATTCCTACCATGGCCGAGTTGGCGGCCGAGGGAAAGTCGCCCGATGTTGTTTTTTGGGTGGGGTGTGCAGGCTCGTTTGACGATAGGGCAAAACGAGTAACAAAAGAAATTGCCCGTATTTTGCAGCATGTCAATTTGAATTTTGCCATTTTAGGTGAAGAAGAATCTTGTACCGGTGATCCGGCAAAACGTGCTGGGAATGAATTTTTATTTCAAATGACTGCTTTTCAAAATATTCAAGTTTTGAATGGGTATGGAGTGAAAAAGCTTGTAACGGGCTGCCCTCATTGCTTTAATACCATAAAAAATGAATACCCAGATTTGGGCGGCCACTACGAGGTGATTCACCATTCAACCCTTATACAAGGACTCATTGATGAAGGAAAACTTCGAATTCAAGGCGGAACTTACAAAGGGAAGAAAATCACCTTTCATGATTCCTGCTATTTAGGGCGTGCTAACGGCATTTACGAGGCCCCAAGGGCCGCCCTGCTAGCCCTAGATGCCGACCTGGCGGAAATGAAGAAGAGTAAGAGCCAGGGGCTTTGTTGCGGAGCCGGTGGGGCCCAAATGTTTAAGGAAGCTGAAAAGGGGAACGCAGAAGTTAATCACCTAAGGGCAGAACAGGCTCTTGAAACAGGGGCTGAAATTATTGCAGTTGGTTGCCCGTTTTGCCATACCATGATGAGCGACGGAGTGAAACACCACAATAAAGAAGCCGAAGTACGGGTTTTGGATATTGCCGAACTAATTGGACATGGATTGCAGTAAATGGGTTCCTAATTCTTGGGATCCTGAATCAAGGTTGTGGTTTTACACCACAGAACAGCCCTTAACCGAGGGGCAGCAAGACCAGGTTTTAAACGAGGGAAAAAGGTTTTTTCAAGAATGGGCAGCCCATGGCCAACCTTTATCGGCAACCTGGATAATGCCCTGCCCACAACTTTTGGTAATGGCTGTTTTTCCAGGGGTTGAACCAACCGGCTGTTCCCTAGACAAAGCATCAACTTTAATTGGTTGTTTAGAAAAGGAGTTGGGATTGGATTTTAGGAATAGAAAACGGTTGGTGATGATTCGGGAAGCTGGCGTCCTTGTTGCTGAACCTGCATTTTTGATCCCTTATTTAGATTCCGGTTTAGGCTGGTTGAACCAGTATGCTAAAACCGCAAAGGAATTTCGAGATAATCCACTTTTGGCTATGCATACTCCTTGGATAAAACGCATGTTCGGCGCCCATTCGCTGCATCAAAATACCTGAAAGATAAAAATCAATCATTTCTTTTGATTTTTGATAGCTTAGCTCTATCTTTGCAACCGAAAAAATTGCATTATGAAAGAGGGAATTCACCCACAAGAGTACAGAATGGTTGTGTTTAAGGACGTTTCAAATGATTATTCATTTATCACTCGTTCTTGTGTTCCAACAAAAGAAACCATAACTTGGGAAGATGGAAATGAGTATCCGTTGTTCAAGGTAGAGATTTCAAATACTTCACACCCGTTTTTTACAGGTAAAATGAAGTTGATTGATACCGCCGGCCGTGTAGATAAATTTAATACCCGATACAAACAGCACGTTTCAAGGGTTAAGAAAGGCAACGAGGAAGGTCAATAATTTCGCTTAGAACCCAAATTTTCATATAAAAAGGCAACCAAGTGGTTGCCTTTTTTTATCCCTTTTCCTTCAAATTGGTTTTAAATTAGAATCGAATCTGAACCTTTGGGCTAGTTTAAAAGTGCCCTTTATACGATCTTCAAGAAACGGATAATTACCCTTTGTCTTCGTAACCAATAAAATCAGAAAGCAATTTCATTTTGTAAAATAAATTGGTAAAATGAAGCGCAGTATTGGTGCTTTCCGCGTTGCGCAAACTTCCAACCTGCGTTTTTAAATCGTTCAATTCATTGATTTTGGCATCAATGTTTTTAAACATCCAGTCGGCCGATTTCCCTATATATCGGTGGTTGCGCTTGTCAAAAACATGTTTTGATTCAATTCTACCCCTCTTGACCTTTGAAAATGGAAAATGGTCGTGCAAGGCATTTTCAAACGCTTGGGTCCGCATTAAAGAAAGTAGGATGTCGTAATCTACAAATCTGGAATGCTTGGCCAATTTAAATGCTTTAATGTAGCGTCGTAATTCCCGAATCAATAAATCTTTATGAGCAGAATTGTATTTAATCAAACGGCCTAAATCGGAGTAAACTTCTCCGATTGGAAGGAGAGAAAGCCAGGAAAAATCCATTGTAATTCGTTTTTTAGGTTTAGAGTTTGGAGCAGTTTTGAGTGTTGGCTCTTATAGCCACAGTTGAACCTGTTTTTTAAAGATTACTAAGGCACATCAAAGCCCCTGAATGCCCCTAAAAATTGGAGCCCCAGTTATTCTTTGACGGGGAAAAATGCCGAACAAAGTAAACTATGACTACAGCTTGCCGCTTAAAAAAGACCTAAAGCAAATCGGTACAGCAACGCAATTAGTTGAAAGCCATCCCAAGCTCTCCATTTTCCCGCTCAAAAATAGAAAATTCCAGAAACTAAACCTAGGGTAAAATTTACTTTTTCTTTTTTAGGTTGACCAGGAATACGCCGAAGAAAATAATACCCATGCTAATAAAAACCGATGTATTAAGGTCTTCGTTGAGAATCCAGCCCCATATTAGAGCGAAAACAGGAATCAAATAGGTAACCGAAGCGGCAAAAAGGACGGTGGTTTGCTTGATTAAATAATTGAAAACCAGAACAGCTAGGCCGGTCCCAACAAATCCCAACAAAGCTATAAAATAGAGGGCCTCTTGCCGATTTGGGTCTGAGAATACCAAAGCAACACTTCCGTCTAATCCCAGAGAAAGCAAGGCAGGTAAGCCTACAACAAAAAGGGCCCCACCCGAAATAACCATGGCGGGTTGTTGGCCAAGTTTTGATTTGATGATGTTGGTAGAAAATCCGTAACAAATACTTCCCAGCAAGGGCATCAATGCAAAATAAAGGGTAGAGCTGTCGGCATGAATTTTTCGTTGAGAAGCGATAAGAAAAACGGTTCCTGCCAGTCCAATTAAAATACCTAATGCTCCTTTCCAGCTTACTTTAAGTTGAAAAAAGGTAAGGCCAACCAATAAGGTAAAAAGGGGGGCTGTTGAATTTATAATGGCGGCTAAAGAAGAGTCGATCCGTGTGATGCCTGCTGCAAAAAGAACCGCGGGGATGCCACTTCCAATAAACCCTGCAGCCAGCAACCAGCCCCATGTTTTTTTTGAGATTTTGGACCAGTGCTGCAGCAAAAATGGCAGCAAAATAGCTGCACCAAAAACCATTCGCCAACGCGCAACTTCAAAGGCAGTAAAGGCCTGAAGACCAATTTTCATAAGAATAAACGAACTGCCCCAGGTTAAACCCAATACCAACAACACAAAAAACTGAAACGTCTTATTCCTAAAATCCATGGGCTATCCGTGGCGCAAAGGTACGTTTCCCTTGGCATTCAAATGGATTTAAAATAAAAAAGTGCAAGAATACAAGTTTTAATTTTTAGCATGGTTCGCGGTTAAAGTAAAAACTATCTTTTTTCCCATTTAGGGTAAATCAACGTTTGCAGTTGTTCTTGCCAAATTTTGTATCCATTTTCATTCATATGTAGTCCGTCGCGCAGAAATAAATCTGGGCGGGGCTCTCCTTCTTCATTCAGCATTGGACTTCGAACGTCAACAAATTCCCAGCGTTGGGTTTTATCTGTTGTCAAAATGGATTTGATTTCGTTGTTGACGCAGTTTTGTTTTTCAAGAAAGTGCCGGCTAAGCAAACTTGGCTTTACCGAAATAAACCAGACAGGTATAGATGGAAGGTGAAAATTTAGGGTGTCAAAGAGCAGTTTAAACTGACCAACGACATCGGACACGGTTGAATATGGGAGGGAAATGTCGTTTTCTCCGCAATAGATTACCAAGCCCTTGGGTTTATGATTCAGAATCAATTCGGGCAGGTACTTTAATAATTCGGGTAAGGTTGATCCACCAAACCCAGTATTGCATACAGGAAGGTCGGGAAAACTGGACTCTATATTTTTCCAAAGGCGAATGCTTGAACTTCCAGTAAAAACAATTCCACCCTGTTTGCAAGGGTTCGCTGCAATGACCTGAATTTGGTTAAAAAATCGGGTTTCAACCTTCTTTACTGAATCGGTGTAGGTATTTGGAGTTCCTTCGGTCCAAGAGCATTGGGCTTTTAGGCCTATTGAGAAGGCTAGAAAAGATCCAAGTAAACCCCACCGACCAATCACCATTTAATCAACCGTTGTTGTCCTAAGGATTGTCCTTGGTTTCCAACAGCGCGGATAAAATAAATGCCTGATCTTATATTTTCTAAGCCTTGTATTTCTTGCGGAGACTGAACGGCTGCTTTAAATTGCCGAACCGTGCGTCCGGTCAAATCCAATAGCATCCAAGAGTCAATTTGGGCTGTACCCTTCCAATTTAAGAACAATGAATTGGAAAATGGAATAGGATACGCTTCAAATATGCTTTCTGGATTTGAGGATAAACTCATGGTTTGGACGGTTACCGATTGTCCGGTTGTATCGGAACAGCCTTGGTGGAATGCTATCAATGAGGGGAAATAGGTTCCGGCTTGAGAGTAGGTATGGCTAGGATTTTGTTGGGTTGATGCGTTTCCGTCACCAAAGTCCCATAAATAGCCCGATGCTCCAAATGAAGTTGAAACAAAATTAACCGAGAGGCCCTGTGTAGATTGGGTGAACGAAGCAATCACCGAATCTAGGGCGGTGATAACTGCCACACGGGGTGAGATGCAGGGCTTTGCTTGGACTTCCCAATCGTAGCAATAATAATAGAAATTATTGCCTGCCGAAGATCCTGTAATGCTAACCAATCCAGCAGATGTGTATGGGTAGCTTACGTTGGCATTGTTTCGGTACAAAGCCATATCGCTGCCCCCCAACCGGTAAGCTGTGCCAGGCTGAAGGTTAAAATTGAGCGCAATTCTGGATTGCCCACCTGGAATATTGATAAATCTTGAATCAATGACATTGCCAGCGGCATCCCAAAGCATAATGGTTCTATTTCCAGCGCCATTTGCATTCACCCAAACGGAATTTAGGGTGACAGGTTGAAGGACGTTGAAAATCAAATATTGAGGGGTAGAGTTGTTGTGGAACCCTCCATTGGCTGCGCTATTCACAGAACCAACATTTAAAACAGGCTGATTTTCTACGTGTTCAACCCAAAAGGTGTCGGTAGCAGCAACATACACCTGAAGGCTGTCGCCGGTGTAAATGGGTGTGGTCGCATTTTGAGCCATGTACCAACGAATTTCATCGAGAGCCGTTGCTGTTAACAGGGCTGAATCGGGAGCACAAATACTAATATTTCCGCTGGTTTGTGGCACATCAGGACGATCGATGGTTATGTAGTTTATTTTAACAATGGAGTCGGAACCAATAAAATTGGTGGCCACCAATTTGACCGAAAAAGTTCCATCGACCTGATAATCGTGGTCCGGGTTCTGCAGAACAGACGTGGTGCCATCGCCAAAATCCCAGGCCCAAGAAACAGCCCCATTGGTTGTTTGATCGGTAAAATGAATCAATCCATCGCACGAAACCAAAGAGGTCGCAAGGAAGTTGGCCGTAGGCGGGGTGGTTGGCATGGTGCAAGACCAATTGCAAATAAATCCAGCGCCGGTTACGAATGGATCTGCCGTCAATTTTAACGTTATGGCTCCTGTTGTGCTGGTAATAGTTCCTCCATTAGGAAGATTGGTTCCTGAGTATTGACCGATAAGTGGGGCATTTGTGGTGCCTCCATCGTATACGAAAAGGAAGTCGTAACCAGATTCGGTATCAAAGGCGGTAAAATTTAGGGTAACCGTGGCTGCTCCTGTGGGGGCTATGGTAATGACAGAACTTAGGTTATCGGGATAATTGTTGGTGGCTCCGCCTGGATCAAACAAGGTTCCAAAGCATGAAAATTGAGTTTGATTTAGTCCATTCGGGTTCATTGTAACGGAACAAGGAAGGGTTGTATCTAAGGTAACATAGGCATTTTGAACTACGGTATCTAAACCGCAAGGCCCCCCATTGGCTATTAGGCTCACGTTAAAGGTGCCTAATGTTTGGTAGGTATGAGTTGGGTTGACGGCGGTTGATGTGTTGCCATCGCCGAAATTCCAAATAAAAGATCCTGCATTGGTGCTGGTGTTGTTGAAATTAACCATGGCTGGAGCTTGGCAGAAAGACGTTGTTGGGGCAGTAAATCCAGCAATCACCGAACTGTTAAAAACGGGGCCTACGCCCACAGCATACCATGCATTTGTTGTGGCAATCACCTCGGGTGTGCAAGGGCCGAACAGGTCAATGGCCGATTGAATGGCATAGAATCGAGCGTCTTGGTGGTCGCTGTTGGGGCCAAGGTAAATGGTCAAATTTCTGAAGGCCACCTTTGCCGCATTCACAACTCCAATTCCGGTTACCGAAAAAGGATTTCCCAAATCATTTGTTCCGTTTCCACCAACGGTGAGCAAATAGAACCAATAATTTTGCACCCCAGAATTGGTGTGCACTCCGCCGTTGTCTTGAGTTCCCGTGTAGTAATTGGTACCTCCATAGGTGTCGGGGTCGCCATAGGCATTCGGGTTGCTCATAGACCGTATTCCATTTCCGTTGGGTGTGGCATCTTCGCCGATGGTCCAATCGTTTACGTTATTGGCGTATGCGGTTACAGCCATACCAAAAATATCGCTGAACGATTCGTTGAGGGCCCCAGATTCATTTTGATAAACCAAGGCGGCAGTATTTGAAGTTAAACCGTGCGCTACCTCATGGGCGCAGATGTCAAGTGCGGTAAGCGGAGTGAAAACGCTACCGTCTCCGTCCCCATAGGTCATTCTTTGTCCGTCCCAAAATGCGTTGTTGTAGCTGTTGCTGTAGTGGATGTATGAGCGCAGGGTAAACCCATTTCCGTCGATGCTGTTTCGGTTGTGAATCAGCATAAAGTAATCGTAGGTAGTTTCGGCCCCCCAGTGTGCATCGCCGGCATACTGATCTAAGCTAGCGTTCACATTGTTCCAAATGTTATCGGCATCGGTGAAGTCAACGGCTGAGCCGTAATTGGTTCCGTTGTTCAGGTCGAATGTTTGAATACCATTGCCTCTGCCTGATTCCCTTAAGCGGTAAGAACCGTTGTTGTAATCAGAAACGATAGGGCGGTTGCCAGAATACACGGTGTTGGCGGTTCCGTTTGAGTCGGCGGTGTGAATTTTATTAACTTTCCAAAGCACTTGTCCGGTCATGGCATCTACAAAAACATCGTGGCGGCTAAGGGGTTCTGAAGCGTAGACGTCAAGTTTGTAGGCCAAGCGAAATTCCGATTTGTTTATTTCGGGACTTATCGGAGCAAAAACCAGGGTTGGGTTTGGATAATAGGTAGCTCCCTGTTGGTTTAGCTCCCATTTTAATCGGGATTCTTCCTCAGGATTTTCCCATTTGTAGGAGGTAGCGTGGATAGAATTTGTAGCGGCTTGAATGGCTTGGCTCTGACTTATTGCCGCGACCGTAGAATTGGGTTGCAGGGGGTGCCATTGGCCGTTTCCAGACACAATTCTGCCTTGTTTAACATGCAATCGATAGAAGGAAAATTCTACGGGAACATTGCCCTGGAATTGATGGTAGGTAATGTGTTCAAAGCCCAATTCATCTTTTTCGTGTTTGATTTCTTTCCAGCTTGTGTTTTCATCGGCCGACAGCAGTTTGTTCAGCAAGGCACTGGCCTCGGATAGGGGGCGTTCGTGTCCCTGACGGAAACGGAAAAAATCGGGAGTTTTATGGCCCTCTTTAAAACGGATCAGTTCAGAACCAGCGAGGAATTTTTCTGCTTTTTGCCCCTCCCATATTTCTTGGGCCTTAATTGAGAAAAAATGGAAAAATACAACAGCCAAACATGCGAGGCGGAAAATGGGATGCATAAACCTGATTTAACGGAATGAAATGTAAGAAAAATTTAGCCTTAAAGGTATAGAATCACTTCAAAAAACAAAGTAATTTGTTGCCTTTTAACAAGCCTTAAAAGAAAAAACGGGCTTAATCTTCATATACATATCCATCTTTAACCCGCAGTGTTCGAGCAGGAAATGAGGATAGGAAATCGTGTTCATGCGTGGCCATTAAAACGGCTGTCCCTGCCTCGCTGATGCTGCGCATCAGTTTTAGAATTTCTAGCGATGTTTCAGGGTCAAGGTTTCCGGTGGGTTCATCGGCGAGGATTAGTTGAGGTTCATTGAGCAAAGCCCTAGCCAAAACGATGCGTTGCTGTTCGCCCCCAGACAATTCCCAGGGGAATTTAAATCCTTTTGTTTTGAGCCCTACCCAGTCGAGCACTTCAGCAATTCGATAGTCCATTTTTGATTTCCCTTTCCACCCAGTGGCTTGGAGTACGAACCGAAGATTTTCGTCAACACTGCGGTCGGAAAGCAATTGAAAGTCTTGGAAAACGATTCCGATTTTTCGCCGCAATTGGGGGAGTTCCCTGTTTTTTAATTTGCTTAGGTTGAAACCTGCCACGCTGGCCTCTCCGTCAGCTAGCGGTACATCTCCGTACAGCATTTTAAGAAGGCTGGATTTGCCGCTGCCCGTTTTTCCGATAACATACACAAATTCACCTTGGTGCAACGAAAAACTCACATCTCTTAAAACCAAGAGTTTGCCTTGGTGGATGCTTACTTTGGACGCTTCAATAATGGTCGATTGTTCGGGCATAGTTCAAAGTTAAGGTATGAAATGGGGGGAATTGGGTTTCCACGCATCATTTTATCAAACCTTCATCGTTAATAAAAGAATAGAATGGATGAAAAAAGATGCTTGGCCAGTGTTTAGTTTTGTTTAAGAAAATTGGTAACATGCAACGAATGCGTTTAAATATAGGCATTTCCTTACTCTTTTTGTGTTTAGCTTCAGCCCTAATGGCTCAGCGGAGTGTTGGGCAACAGGATCCCGATGCAGGGTACAAGGAGGGGTATGCTTTGTTTCAAAAGAAGCAATTTCAAGCTTCAAAGGTTAAAATGTTGGAGTATTTAGGCCAAGGAACGGGATTGTATATGGCCGATGCCGAATATTATGCCGCCGCCGCCTCGACGGAATTGTTTCAGCAAGAGGCATTGCATCGGTTGAGTTCCTTTATTGAAGACCATCCGGACAATCCTAAAATTAGCATGGCATGGTTTCAGCGAGGCAATGCCATGTTTCGGGACCGTAAGTTTCAGGATGCCGAGGAGAATTTTTCAAAGGCCGACCCCTTTGTTTTAACCAAGTTGCAATGGGCCGAGTTTTATTTTAAACTGGGCTATTCGCAGTTTATGGTTGGCAAATCAGAAGAGGCCTTGGTTTCGTTTGCCAAAACCAAGGACATCGAATCTCCCTATCGGGCTCCTGCATCGTATTATTCAGGGCATATACATTATGCCTCTGAACAATGGGAAAGTGCTTTAGGTATGTTTGAGAGCATACAAGGTCAAAAAGCCTTTTCAAGGGTGGTGCCCTTGTACATTGCTCAGATTTATTACAGACAAAAGCGGTATCAAGATTTGGTTAACTATGCCGCAGCCTTGGCCGATACCTTAAAGGGCCCAACCGGGATTGCGGTGTTGCGCATGATGGCTGAATCGGAATTTAAATTGGGGCAATTTGCTCCCGCAATTCTATATTACAATACCTTGATTGAAAAAGGGGGAGTTTTAGATAGGGAAGGGAATTACAACCTTGGGATAGCTTATTATGAGCAGAAAGAGTATAAATCGGCTGCCAATTATTTTTCTAAATCGGCCGACAAAGAAGACTCCCTGGCTCAGACGGCCTTTTATTTCATGAGCGATTGTTATTTGAAATTGGGTCAAAAGAAATTGGCATTGGATGCTTTAAGGCTTGCCTATGCGTTGAAAAAACATCCTAAAATTACCCGTGAGGCCCTTTTTCAGTTTGCCAAACTATCGTACGAATTAGGATACAATCCTTACAACGAGGCTGTTGAAGCCCTTGAGGAGTATTTAGAGGCCTACGATAAATCTGAGTTTACCGAGGAGGCAAGGCAGCTTATGGTTGAAATTTATTTGTCTTCCAAAAATTACCGTCAGGCCATTTTCGCCTTAGACAAAATGCCCAAAAAATCCGCTGTTCTGCAACAGGCTCTTCAAAGGGTGCTTTATTTCAGGGCGGTTGAGCTGTTTAACAATTTGGAATTTAAGGATGCTGAGGCTCATTTTGAGCGGGCTGTAGCGCTTAATTTTGACCCCGCAATTACGGCCGAGGCTCTTTATTGGTGGGGCGAAGCCGGGTTTAAACAAGGCAAGTATTTGGAGGCTGTTCAGCAATGGGAGAAATTCACAAAAACCCCTACGGGCCCAAGTTCGGCGGCGCTGCTAAATGTGTATTACAACTTAGGTTATGCTCATTTAAAGCAAAAGAAATATGCTCAGGCGTTAACCGAGTTTCGAACCTTTTTGGATTCGGAAAAAGAAAAGGCCGATGCCGGGATCCGAACCGATGCCTTATTGAGGGCTGCCGATTGTTATTTCGCGTTGAAAAAGTTTGAGTTTGCTCTAGAATACTACGCCAAGGCCGAATCGGTTGCGAAATACCGCAGCGATTATGGTCATTTTCAATGGGCAATGCTGCAAGGAATCACAGGAAACCAAAAGGAAAAGAGCCGAATTTTAGCCGAATTGCTTGAGTTGTTTCCAAAATCACCTTTGGCCGAAGAGGCCCTTTTTGAGCAGGGAATTGCACAAATGCGGATTCAAGAATTGAACACAGCCCGCATTTTATTCCAACGGGTTTTGGCTGAGTTCCCCAGCGGCCTTTTGCATGGAAAATCTTCGCTTCAAATTGGAATCATTTACCGTAATTTGGGCGAGGACGAATTGGCCCTTGATTGGTTGAAAAAGGTGCTTTCTACGTATCCAGGTACTCCCGAGGCGGCTTTGTCGGTGGGCTATATAAAGAGCATTTATACCGAAGCCGGGCAGGTTAACGAATGGCTGAACTTTGCGCAAAATTCAGGTCAGGTGAATGCCAGCCGTGCTGAATTGGATTCAACAGCCTATTTCGCTGTTCAAAATGCTGTTTCTAGTAAGGTTTGCGATAAAATTATTAAATCGGCCGATGCCTATTTGGCGGCTTTCCCTACTGGTTTTTTTGTGCAAGAAGTAGCCCATCAATTGGGAGAATGTCATTTTTCTCTTGAAAACGACGCCCAGGCATTGAATGCCTTTTCGTTGTTGTTAAATGGCCCTAAGGGGTCTTATACCGAAAATGCCCTAGTAAAGGTGGGCTACATATACCGAAGCCAAGCCGATACAGCAAAGGCCATAAAAGTTTATACGGAATTGGAATCGATCGCAGGAACAGCCGAGGTGTTAAAGGAGGCTCGGGGGTATTTGTTGGATTTGTATTTCGGGCAATCGGATTGGGTGAACGCCATTCAATATGCCGACAAATTACTGACCATAGAAAAACTATCGGCTGCCGACCGCGACAAGTTTAACTTTATCAAAACGAGGTCTCATTTTTCGGTTGGAGAGCATGAAATGGCCTTGGCTTCTGGAAGAAAAATGACATCCAATGCAAATACCGAGCAGTTTGCTGAAGTTTCTTACATTATTGCGGACGTGCTCAGAATGAAAAAAGAGTTAACCCAAGCAGAACGGGAACTAAGGCAAAACGTGAAAAAAATGAGCAACCATCCACATTGGGTTGCAAAGTCGTTGATTTTGCTCAGCGACATTTATGTAGAGTTGGGCAATCTTTCTCAAGCAAAAGCCTCCCTTAAGCCGGTAATTGATCACCACGACGGAGCAGATTTGGTTGGCATTGCTCAGGAAAGGTATCAACGAATATTAAATCTGGAACAAGAAAAGAATCGAATTCAGGATTCCAACCCTGAAGATTTGAATTTGGACCCCAATGCAAAATAATCCAATGAACACACGTCTTATTTTTTGCTTTTTTCTGCTGTTTGTTGGCCTAGGTCAAAAAACGTTTGCTCAGCCAGTCCTGGAAAATGAACGGGTAATTTATACTGGCTTTGAGCCCCGGCTGGCCAATATGGAAAAAATTGACCTTCAGCCCCTGATAGTAGATACAATTCGCCTGTCGCGCGAAGGGAAGTATGAATTGAACCAGGTTAGGCTACCAACCTATTTTATTCCAGACACCCTAGCCGTACGCCAAATGGGCAAAGAGCCCTTGGATAAACTGCCCCGTTTTTATGCGAAGGGCGGATTTGGGAATTACACCACTTTCCTTGGCGATGTTGGTTTCAATAGCATCCGCAACAAAGCGCATGGGTATTTTTTAAACTACCAGCACTATTCTATGAATGGTAGTATTTCTGATCGGGGCAATCCTGCCTTTAATACCAATGCATTTTCAGGGCAATATTCTCGTTTTTTTAAACCCCTAACCGTGCAGGTAGATGCAGGATATCAACGGCAAGGTGCCCATTATTATGGTTTTTCTCCCTTAGACACGAGCATTATTGCCGATTCAACCGCTCAGGTTTATATTCAAGGTCGGGCCTCAGCTCAGGTTGCAAGTCGACACAGAACCGATTCTGTTTTTCCGAATTACCAGGCTAAGTTGGATTTTAAGCACAATGCCGACCGCTACGGATTCGAAGAAAACCACCTTAGCGTTTCGGGGGAATTAAACCATTTTACCGATTTTTTCGCCGCCGAATTTTTAGGACTCCGTGCTAAGGCAGATTTGTGGCAATTTTCGGCAAATGGAATGGGCAGCAACGCCCATATTGTAGATTTAAATCCTTATTTGAGGTTGGGGCGCCCAACCTGGAATATTGAATTGGGTGCAGCCTTGGCAGCAGGCAAAAATGACAGCACCGACCTGCTGTATATATTCCCAAGAATTTCAGGTCATTGGAATTTATTTTCAAAGTACATCATTGTTCATGCCTCTTTGGGAGGAAACGTTGACCGCCTTGGCTATGGAAATTTAATCCAAGAAAATCCCTTTTTAAGTCGAGTGGATTCCCTTTCAACCCAACACCGGCCATTTGAAGTACGGGGCGGCATTAAGGGAGCCTTTTCCAACGACATTTCGTATAAAGTAGGAATAGCGTTTACCGATCAGAGAAATGCCGTTTTTTTTGCTGCCGACAGCAGTTTAACCCACAGGCATGGATTTTCTGTTCTCTACGATAACCTAAAAACAACCGAGATATTCGCTGGTTTGCATTTTCACCGGGGCGAAAAACTGCGCATTGGATTGGACGCCTCTTATTCCTTTTTTAGCCTTGACACACTGGCCCAGGCTTTTCACCGGCCAGCCCTTCAGGTTAAAGCCTCGGCGGCCTATCAACTTGGTGAGAAAATTTTGGCAAGGGCTGATTTGTTTTTTATTGGCAGTCAATATTCCAATGGGCCCAATGGCAGCGTGGTGGAATTGTTGCCCACCTTTGATGCGAATTTAGAGGCAGAATACAGGCTGACCAAAGGCCTGTCGTTTTTTGCACGTCTCAATAATTTGGCTGCATTTCGATACAATCGGTTTTACAGGTATCCCACCATTGGGTTCACCGTTTTAGGTGGCTTAAGCCTAAGCCTTTGATTTGTGGAGCTGCCCCCCTTATCGATTCCCGAACAGGTTCTTCGGTTCCGAAGATTAGAGAATGGAACGGCAGAAGTTTGGGATGTTTGGCGAAACCGCTGGATTGGATTAAACCCTGAGGAGTGGGTTAGGCAGCAATTTCTGCACTGGTTGGTCGCTGATTTTGCATACCCTTCAGGCCGAATTCAGGTTGAAAAGAAGGTTGCCGGATTGGGAAAGGCAAGAAGGTTTGACGCCTTGGTATTGGAAAAAGACGGGTCTCCTTTTATGTTGATTGAATTCAAAGCCCCCGATGTAAAACTTGATAAGGAGGTCTTTCTTCAAATTGTCCATTACAACAGCCAAATTTCGGCTCAGTATTTAACGGTTAGCAATGGGCTGCAAACCTTTATTGCCCGCATCCGTACCGCCTCGGGTGGCCTCGAATTTTGCACTGAAATACCTAGCTTAGCTTCATTGTAGCTTAATTAACAAGGTTAAACAAACCTTTCAAGGTGTCAGGGCATATTACCCAGGAATATTTCATACATTTGCAGTTGAGTACGATTATAGGGACCCCATGGCCGTTCGCAAATTAATATGGTTGCTTTTATTTTCCTGCACTTGGGGTCTTGGAAGTGCTGTTTCTTTTGCTCAGGAATTCTTTTTAGAGTTGAAGGGGGTTTTGGAGGCAGAAGATGGCCCGATTCGAGTGTACATTGAAGTGGGCGAAAAAGGACAAACCCGACAATTGGTTAAATTGCAAAAAGACGGCTCTTTTTTCATTGAGTTAGATTTGAATATGGATTATGAGTTTTATGTTCGGGCCGATGGGTATCAGCCTCAATTTGTTAAACTCAATACCCGAACCTCAGACGAAACCATAGAAGCAGGCCTTAAGCCATTGGATTTTAATATTTTCATGGCGAAAATTCCTGAGGAGGTTTTGCAGGAACAAAAGGAAAAGGAAGAAAAGGGTGAAGAAAAGGAGGAAATTGCTCCGGTGGTGTCAAATGTTGCTTACAACAAAGAGACTGGACAATTTGCTTTTAAACAAGAATACATGAAGAGTGTAGAGGGGCAGAAGCAAGCTGCAGCCGAGCGAAAAGTGCAGCAGGTTGCCCAGGTTGAGCAGCGCCGTGAGGCACAAGCTGCTCAAAAGGAAAGCGCAGAACAAAGCAAAGCCGATTTGGCAGTGGCCAATGCCGAAAAATTGCGGCTTCAAGAAGAGGCTCGCTTAAAAGAAAAGAAAACTCAAGATTCCCTAGAGGCCGTTCGAAGGGCCGAGCAAGCCAAAAGAGAGGCTCAAATGGCCGAACTGGCCAGGCAGCGCGAAATTGAGGTTCAAAAAGAAAGAGCTCGTTTGGATTCCATTCAAGTTGCAGCCTTGCGTGCCAGGGATCAGGAGGCCGCTCGCAAACGCGATTCCATCGAAGCCATTGCCCAGGCCAAAGCCCTAGAATTAGAACAAGCACGTTCCCTTGCTCAGCGAATTAAAGATTCGGTTGATAATGTTAGAATTCAAGAGAAGGCCCGCATTGAATCGTTGATTGCCGCTAAGGCAGAAGAAAAACGCCTGCGCGAAGAAAGGGAAAAAGCCCGTCAAGAAATTTTGGCCCAAGCCAAGGCGGAAGAAGATTTGAAACAGAAAAAAGCCGAAGAAGCCCGCCGACTGGCAGAACAAAAAGAAAAAATTAGGCAAGATTCGTTGGCATTGGCAATGATTGCTCAAAAAGCCGCTAAAGACGAACAAGAGGCGCGACGCAAAAAATCCATTGCCGATTCCTTGCAATGGGCAAAAGAAAAACAATCGAAAGAGGCCAGAGATGCCCAGCTTAAAGCCGATCAACAGTCCGCACGGGAACGCGATTCTATATTGCAAGCGCAGGCCGAGCTTGCTAGGGTTGAGGCGGCAAACCGGGCAAAGCGCGAACAGCAGGCCAAATTCAGGCAAGATTCCATTCAACAGGCACAAAGGGAAGCCCTAAGGCAACTTGAGGACGAGCAGGCTAGGGAAGAGCTTCAGGAAAAAATGAGGCAAGATTCAATTTTGCAGCAAAAAATTGAACAGAAACGCCAAGAAGATGAACAACGCAAGCAAGAAGCATTGCGTATGCAAGCCCGACAGGATTCCATTCAACAGGCCGCTAGATTGGCTCAACAAATGCGCGATGAGGAATTTAGGCAAGAACAGAGGGAACAAGCCCGCCAAGATTCCCTAAGGCAGCTTCTTGCCGCCGAAAAAAAGAAGGCAGACGAGGAAAACCAGGCCTTGAGTCCAGCTAAAAAGCGGATTATCGACAACAACATTCGGATTTTTAAAACCGTAGAGGAACGAACCGAGGTGGTATCAAACAGCGAACGAGCCGCATTGATTAGCCGTTTGGTGGTTACCCTTAAAAAGTATGATTTGGAAGAATTGGAAGCCTCTGAGGCTTTTGGATTCATTAATTTCGGAGATGGTTCTGGAAATATCGAGGTAAATGAACGGGAATTTTACCGTTACCGCCGTTTGTTCTTCCGCTAAATCATTTCCTCCAACGCATTTTCTGGCCGTTTTTTAATTTAGGCGCCCTGCGGCAGGGATTGAACCAGGTAGCCCACAAAGCGAAAGGGCCTGGGGCGCGTGGCGCGGAGGCGACTTTAGGAGCCCATGCAAGCCCGCTGCCCCAGCCCCTTTTGCTGAGGACTACCTGTGAAAGCCCGGCTGCCGCCCCCCCCCCAAAAAAAAAATCCAAGTTATTTTACCAGCTTCTGCCTTGAATTTTAAATGCTTGCGTTCCCTGCATTTCTTTTTCTACTTTTAGAAACCCATTCGGATATGAAAGCTTTTGCCCTTTTTGTCGGCTTATTCCTGATTTTAGCGAACGATTTGCAAGCGCAAACGGCTGGTCATGCCTCAGAAATAGCAAAAATGGCTTTGCAATTGGAAACGGCTTCAACCGAAAATCCGGGCAATCCCGATGTTCTGAATAAAATCGATGCATTTGGATTGCAAGCAATGCGCAGCGGCGATAGCCTTGCTCAAATGTATTATTATCGGCTTAAAAGCCACCATTACCACGGAGTCCTAAGGCATAGGGAAGCATTAAATTCAGCATTATTGGGTTTGGCCTTAAACCCCCGACTCGATGTTCAGCTTCATTTTCAGTTGATTCTGGATGTGGTCTCCAATTATTGGAATTTGGGCGAATACTCCAGCGCTATACCCTATTTAATTCGAGGAGAAAACCTGCTGAATGACCCAGGAATACAAAGCTTTTCAAAGGCTATTCTTTACAATTTTATGGGGCAGTACCACTACAACGAGTACGCCAGCCAAAAGGCTTTGGATTTTTTTATTCTTGGCGATAGTTTGCTGAATCTTGCCCCAACTTTTAGGGAAATCGAATTTATATGGCAACAAAATTTCAAATCAAATAAAGGTTTGGCACTGCTTGATTTGAAGCGGTATGCAGAAGCTGAACGTTTATTTGAACAGGCTTTTTCCATTTCTAAATCGATCGACAATAAGACAGGAATGGGTTTTGCCTTGGTAAATAAAGTGATATGCTCAAGGAACCTCTTTCCGGATAGTTCTTTTTCTTCTGTGCTTCGGGAGGCCTTGGTTTTGGTTGAGTTTGATTCAGATGTGTCGCTTCGGAATACCGTTTTGCGCGAGCTGGCCAAAGATTATTTTATTCATGGGCAGACCGATAGCCTTCGGGGCGTCTTGCCCAAGCTTGAAACTTCGGTCAACTTTATTCCCAACAACTCTACAAAAGTGAAATTGCTTTTTTTGTTGGCTCAATTTAATCGGAAAATTGACAGCGAAAAGGCCATGAGGTTTTTTGATTCGGCTTTGGCTTTGAACGACAGTATTTTACTCAATCCTTCGGGGCAGCATCTATTGCAAATTGAACGGGAGCGCAATTTGAACTTAAAGGAGCAGGATGCCAAACAGTTGGCCGAAGTAAAAGCCGAACAGCTTCGCAAAACCATTCGGCTAACCAGTTTTTTTCTGTTTACCGCCATTTGTTTTTTGGTTTTGCTGTTGGGTTTGTTAGTGGCCTTGCTTCAAAAAGACCGCCGATTGCGTAAAACCCTTAAAAATTTGCGTTGGCAAATTTCGAATTCCTCTACGCTGAACCAGCAACTGCAGCTTTCTATGCAGCAGAAAAACATGCTGTTGGGCGCCGTGGCTCATGATCTGCGGAACCTTCTTGTCAATGTCAATCAGGTTTCTGAATTGATGGTCAACAAAGAATTGGACAATGCACCCGAATTCAAAGACCGTATGGTGAAGCTCATGGAGCGCTCATCAAGGTTGGGGATGCACACCATTGAAGATTTGATTGAAGGGGTTCAACCGGAAGGAAGGCAAAAACTGAAACTAGATGAAGTGAACCCGTCGGATTGCATTGATTTTGTGACCGATTTGCTTTCGTTTAAGGCTGAAAAAAAGAGCATCACGATTCAGCTTCAAAAAGAAGAACATGCGCCCAGCATTTTGGCTGACCGCGATAAACTGAATCGGGCCCTGATCAATCTTCTCGAAAACGCCATAAAATTTAGTCCAATAGATTCAACCGTTCACCTGAGTTACGAATCGAATGCCGATTTTTTGATATTTACCATTAAAGACTTTGGTCGGGGTTTGCATCGGGCTCAGTTTTCTGAAGGCCAAAATCCATTTGCCGACGAGGGGCAATCGGGCACGCTTGGCGAACCCAGCACGGGTTTCGGGCTGTTTATTGTTCGCACCATTGCTGAACTTCACAGGGGCGCATTCAGGCTGACCTCGACCGACCACGAAGGCACCCGTGCGGAATTAAGCATTTTTCTGCGCTTAAATTAGGTAAATTTTTGGGGCGGCTGCGGGCTTTCACTGGTAGTCCTCGGTTGCCGGGGGCTGCCCCAGCGGGCTTGCGTGGGCTCCCAAGGTCGCCTCCGCGCCACGCGGGGCAGGCCCCGCCACCCTGTGGGCTACCGTGTTCAATCCCTGCCGCAGGCCTAGTAGCAACTAAAGCTATCTTAAATAAGGGACAAAGTGGTTTATTTCGGATTGAAGGTCCAACGGCCAAGCCCATTTTTAAAGGCCAATCCCGAAATATTATCGAAAAAGGGACTAAAAGCTTTTTGCTGAGCCGTTATGAGCTGTTCAATTCCCTTCAACTCAGAATCCACCAATGCAAAATCTAAGGCAACAGGTAAATTCAACCGATGTTTTACTGCCGGAAACCATGCAATTCGAGTGCTTCCGCCACAACTAAAGTCAATGCGGTTCAACCATACCCTTAGCGACGACAGGTCTTCAGACCCAATCCATACCAAATAGGTGTAGGAATCCATTTGCCTAGGATTACCAATGGTACGAAATGCAAGGCCCAACCTGTCGGCCATTTCCTTCAAAGCAACAACATGGCTTGAGTCTTCAGCCAAATTTATGCAGTTGATTCCAGGTTGCATTGTCATGACGTAAATGTAAGGGCTCTAAGCCCAAAAAACCAAACTGAAACTTCCTTGACCCTTTGGTTTTGTAACCCATGTCACCCAATTTGCAAAATAAACCCACCACCTTTGCTCAAAAAAACATGCAGATTCGTCCAAACCTTATAAAATCCATATCCTTTACCCTGCTGGGAGCATCGGCCGGATATGCCTACCATCGTTTTGTGGGCTGCGATTCAGGAGGCTGCGCCATTGCAGGGAATCCTGTTTTGAGTTCGGTTTGGGGAGCTGCCATGGGATTTTTTTCGTTTCAGTCTTTTTTTAACCCCAAATCAAAAAACACCAAAATGAACATTCAAGAATTTGTAGCAAAAGGCGCAATAATAATAGATGTACGAAGCCCTGAAGAATTTTCTATGGGACAAATATCGGGCTCTGTGAACATCCCCCTTCAGGAATTGGTTTCGCGTTTTTCAGAAATCGAAGGAATGCACAGCCCCATCATTTTTTGCTGTGCCTCAGGCAACCGAAGTGGACAAGCAACCCATTATGCCCAAGGTCGAAACCTAGAGTGCATAAACGGCGGCGGATGGAGCTCATTGCAGCGGCTTCTTTAATTTCCTTTGAAGCAGCTCGTTGGCGCCAAAGCCCTATAAAACATGTAAAAGAAGGGCTTAGAAACAGGAGCAATTGCTATCTTTAACAAAAAAATAAATCCCATGCGTAGTTTAACCCTCGTTGCCTGTTTTGCCGCAATTTTTGGTATTTCCTGTTCAGGTCAGCCTTCTTCGTCCGATGGCCTACCCCAAAAGGCATCGGCCCAAGAATTTAAATCTTTAATGGATTCGCTTACCGACGAGGTGGTTTTAGATGTTCGTACCCAAGGCGAGGTTCAAGGCGGGATGATTGCGGGTGCCCTTCACATCGATTTCAACTCGGCTGAATTTCAAAGCAAAGCGCTGACCCTTGATAAAACAAAACCCGTTTTGGTCTATTGCCTATCGGGCGGTCGTTCAGCCTCTGCCGCCACCTTTTTAAGGGAAAACGGATACAGCCGCGTGGTTGAACTTGCGGGCGGAAGCCTGCAATGGAAAAACCAAGGGTATGCCCTAGTTCAGCCAGGAACCACTCAAACTCCAGCATCCAAGGGAATGAATATGGACGATTTTACCAATAAAATCAAAGACAAAAAATTTCTACTCGTTGATTTTCAGGCTGTATGGTGCAAACCTTGTCAAATGATGAAACCTGAAATTCAGAAACTGCTTCAAAAATATCCTGATCTTGAACTTCTTGATGTGGATGTTGATCAAAATCCCGATGTGGCCAACGCCCATGGTATTCAGGCAATCCCCAAACTTCATTTTTACAAAAACGGTGAGTTAAAGGAGGAAAGCATGGGCTATCAAACGGTAGATCAATTGGAAAAAAGTTGGTTGAAAGTGCAGTAAGCACATGGGCCATTGTTACTTAAATAATTGCCCCTAAACAGCATACATGCAAGGCAACACGGTATTAATTGCAGGCGGCAGTGGTTTTATTGGTCGGGCGGCAACCCAACATTTTTTGGAGCAAGGCTGGAATGTAGAATGGTTGACCCGAAATGTTCAATCCACCACCAACCTAAAAACCTACTTTTGGAACCCATCCCAACGGAAAATGGATTCCCAAGCATTTTCTACTGCCAAGGTTGTGCTTAACCTGGCGGGCCTTTCCCTAGCCGATGGAAAATGGACGAAAATCAGAAAAAGGGATTTTGAACAAAGCCGGATCGATGCCCTGCTTACCCTTAGCCAACATCTACCGCCAAATAACACCCTACATTTGATATCTGCCTCGGCAACAGGATACTATGGAAGTACCACAGATGACAGGCTGGTTACAGAATCCACCCCCGTCGGGACCGATTTTTTGGCTCAACTGTGTGCCAAATGGGAGGAGGCCGCACAAAACTCAGGATTCTCCAGAATCGGCATTGCCCGAATCGGTGTGGTGCTTGACTCGGCCGAAGGCGCATTTCCAGTCATGGTAAAACCCCTTCGCTGGGGAATAGGGGCCGTACCCGGAAAGGGTACCCAAGGAGTTTCATGGATACATGTAAAAGATGTGGTTCGGGGTTTGGAGTGGATGGCCAAAGAGAGCGTTCAAGGGGTATTCAATTTTACCGCTCCCAACCCATTGAGCATGCGCAGATTCATGATTGAGGCATCGAAAAAGTACCGAACCCCCGTATGGCCAATTGGCATACCCGAGGTTTTTCTTAGAGCGGCCTTGGGCGAAAAATCTGTTCTAGCGTGTAAAGGAGTTTATGCGGTTCCAGAAGCTTTGCTGGCGCGGAATTTCTCGTTTTTATACCCTACGATTTCTGAGGCGATAGAGGATTTTTAGGGCCTGAATATTGAAAAATGAAAGTTTGTTGGGTTGGATCAATGGCAGGGGGCTAAGGTATGCAATGGAATTGAGGGATTTGAGACATAAGGGGGATTTTGATTTGGTGTTGTAAGGTTAGGGGCGGGCTGGGAACCCATACCGGGATTTCCAAAATTATAGTACGTCGTTTAGAGACGCATCTTTATCAAAAACGTGATAAAAATGGACTCTCAAAAAAAGACTTTTTTGATTGAATGAATGTATTTATAAAGTAGAGAGAACCTGGACTACTTCCTCACTTTCTACCTACATTCTCAATCCAATGAATTATGTATTTAAAACTCTCTTTTAGAAATAAAGTGTGTTGCCTACACACTTGCCTCAACCCCGATACTCCCGCTTCTAATTTCAATAAAATTGCTTTTATTGTCGTGTAGAAGCATCATTGAGACCCCCAGATGAACATTGAATATGCTTTGAGCATCAACAAAGTTCACCTCTGACTTCACTCCAAAAGAACCCTAAGTGTTCTTCGCCACCCCAAATACGTGGCGAAGCATTTAGTATAAAGAACGAATTTTCACTAGTGAACCTCAAAGGTACGAACCTGATTTTATTTCATCAAGTGCAATGATGGAATTCTTGTTTTAAATCGGCAGCCAGGGGAATACCTGAAAAAGAGATAAAGAAACCTTATTTATTTTTGGGAGTTGTAGGTATGGAAACCGATTTGGACTAGAAACGTAAACGGTGGAAAAAAAGAAAGAGGGTTAGTCTTTCAATTTTGTTTTCGGCGGAGCAAGCCTGATTTTATTTAATAAAAAATTTAAGGTTTGCACCTCCTTTGGGGTTAAAGCTGCTGATGTGGCTTTGGCCTCTCTCAACGCAATTTCAACTTGATTAAGCAAGCTTTTTCCGCTATCTGTCAAATAAATGTCAACCAATCTACGGTCTGAATGGGATGTGTTTTTATTAACAAGCCCTTTTTTGATAAGTCGATCAACAATTTTGGGCGTGTCGCTCATTTTGTCAAGCATTCGTTCCCTTAAATGGAGGGTGCTGATGGCTTTACCGTTCTGCAGATCTAAAATTTGCAATGCTTGGAATTGGGTAGGGGTAAGGTCAAATGGAGCCAGCAATTCCATCAATTGATTTTTAATTAGACCGGCGGTAATCAATATATTTGAATTCAATCGTTCCCTGTTATGCTTAAAAGGAAAAAAGTCTAGTTCATCTTGTCTCCATTGCTTCATGAAAACATAGTTTGGAAGGTTAATTTGCGAATTTACAAATTTAACATAACGTAAACAAAAATGAATTCACTGGGTTTTGCTCTTTTGTTTTTTGCAGGGTGTTTTGTGTTTTTAAGTATTTGATAGATAGCGTTTTGGTGTTTTATTTCCTGAATTTTAAATTGACTACTAAAAATCAACAATTATTCCAATGGTGGGTAAAAGGGTGCCTGATGTATTTGGCAATTCTTGCAGGTCATACCGATTGGGATCGTTAGGATCTGTTAGAGGGTTTCCATTTTGGTCTTCAATAGCGGTTAAAAATGGACGGGTTGTAGATTTGAAATTATAGATGTTTTGAATGTCTAAGTACAGATTTAAAGACCATTTATTAAAATACCAAACTTTATCAACGCGCAAATCCAATTGATGGTAGGCCGGAATTCGCTCACTGTTAAGTTTGTTGACATCTGAAATTCCCATTTGGGTAATATCCCAAACCGATTTAATAGAAGAGGTAAGGGTGTCGTATGGGGTGAATGGTTGTCCGTCTACAAAGCGGAATCGAACACCTAGTTCCCAATTCCGTTTGAATTTATAGCCTGCAGTTAGGCTTAAAATATGCCTTGCATCCCATGAAGAGGGAATCAGATTGCCGTTTTTATCAGAAAACTCGCTGCGAACTAAGGTATACGCCAAAATGCCATACAAGCCCTTAAAGAGTTTTTGTTGTGCTAAAAATTCAAGGCCAAAAGCCCGCCCTTGAGCCGAACTATTTACGAGGACATTACCTACCACCCCGAAATCAGCTCCTAAATTCGCTAAGGCTATTGAATCTCTTAATGAAAATGGATATCGGTTGTACATTTTATAAAAACCTTCCAACGTGATGCGGGTGTTTTCGGTAGGCGCATATTCTATGCCTGCTACCAGGTGGTCGGCTTGAATGTATTCTAAGCCATTATTTAGATTTCCTAAACTGCCGTCGGGTAAGCCATATCCCAAAACCGTGTATTGTGGTCGTTGTACAAATCGACCTAGGCTTGCGTTAAAAGCCCAATTTTCAATAAAGGAATACGAAAGACTTAATCTAGGGCTGAATTGATTTAGAGGATTGGCCATTTGGCTATTGAAGTCATTGTTTTCAAGGCTTAATCCAAAAGACAAATTGATTTTATCTTGGGCAAACGTTTTGCTTACCTGACCAAAAATTCGACCTGAGGCTAGGTTTAACCGGGAAGAAAAATCTATGGTGTCGATTCCTGCTAAGGTATTGATTCGGTTGTAGGTGCGGTTAGTAAATCGGGCATAAAGCAGGCCTGCTCCTACATTAAATTTCCATGATTTGACCCGAAAATCAAATTCATATCGAAGGTTGTTTTCAGCTTCTTGTGAGGCATATTCTAGGATTAATTTCTGGGGATTATCCTCTTGGTTGTCTTGGTATTTTGTAGCCGTATTGTTCAGCATACTTCGACTTAAAACCAAGGTGTGCCGGCCTCCTTTTTTGGTGAATTCTCGATAAACTCCTCCAAGTGTGTAATTCCATTGCTGGTTTTTGGGTAAAATTCGTAATTGGTAGCGCTGCTCCACGGTTTCATTTGCCTGCAGATTTAATCGGAATAAATCAATTGCTCCTAACCCGAGTATCGTTAATTCACGCCTGTCGTCGATGGCATATTTAAATTTAAATTGCATATCATAATAGGTCGGCAGAAAAGGCAACTTAAGGGCAGAGAACAGGAATTGTAGGTAAGAGGTTCTTGCCGAAACAATTAGCGATGCTTTTTTGCCTATTGGACCATCTGCAGCAACTGCTGCATCTGAACTTCCAATGGTTCCTCTAAATTTCCATTTTTCTTTATTGCCGTCTATTTGTTTGAATTCCAAAACGCTTGAAAGAGCGTTGCCCCTATTTGCCGGGAAAGCACCACTTAGGAAATCAACCTCCCGAATTAGGTTCACATTGATAATGCCCACGGGACCTCCGCTTGCTCCTTGGGTTTGAAAGTGGTTTATGAGAGGAACCTCAACCCCATCTAGAAAAAACCGGTTCTCACTGGGGGCACCGCCCCGTATTATTATATCGTTGCGAAATGCAGGAGTGCTTCCAACGCCTGGGAAAGAGCGCAAAACATTACTAATATCTCGATTCCCGCCCGGGTTTCTCTCTATTTCAGCCAGACCTATGGTCCTTAAACTCACGGGGCTCTCTTGGGTTTTATTAAAAGGGGAGGGACGTAAATTGAATTCATCCAGTTGTCTAGAATCCGGTTCAAGGGAAATAATAACAGATGCTGCTTGGCTTCGGGTGACTAAAATATCGCGGTATATTAATGATTTGTAGCCTATATATGAAACTTTTATATTCTGGAATCCCAGATTTACGTTGTTAATTTCAAATTCACCGTTTAGGTTGCTGGTTACTCCCTTTTCGGTTCCTGCCAAAAGAACATTGGCTAGAGGGATTGGCTCGTTTGCAATCGCATCAATTACCCTTCCTTTAATACTGCCTAGGTTTTGTGCGTGGGTGGCTTCAGTAAATCCAAAACCTAAAAAGGAAATTGTAATCAAACAGAATAAATGTACCTTTAAGCTATGTTTGTACGACATGACCGGAAATGTTTGTAGTTTATTTTATACTGAGTTTAATCATTGAAATTCATGGTCAAAAGGTCTTGCCCAAACCCACGAATCAAACCCATGTTTTTGATTTTGCAAGGTTTTTAGACAGCCAGGTTACTCCAGTTAAGGAAAATATGGATTTCTTTTTTACAGCCTTCGGTAGTGCAGATTCCATTAAACTGGCAGAAACTTTTGAAATTTTAAACAAGCGGTCTGCGTATTTGTTCGCCACGGTTGATGAATTACCTCGTAACGCCCAAACAAATCAAATCATTGATACCTATTTAGATTTTGCCCGCTTTTGTATGAACACATGCGGAACCTTGAAAAAATGGGTTGCTGTTTCTGGCCGCTATCAATGGGCTAAAAGAGTTGGGACTCCTGTACCAGAAGCAACCAAATCGGTCTTTGATGCTTTGGTTAATACACGAAAAGGGTATATTCAGCAAACCAAGATGCTGCTTCAGAAACACAATGAATTTTGTGCGCGACATTCAAAAGATTTTGAATTGTACCCCTCCCAACGTGTTTTGGAGTTGATGCAAAATTTGAAATTTGGAAATGCTGGGGCCAATGCCTTATTTATTGATGCGGTAGCCAGCCTGAGCCGCTTTGAAAATGGGCAGCGCTACGTTTTCAACTTGAGTTTTGACAAAGGCAATATTCAAGAAGGGCAATTGGAGTTGGAAACACTTAAAGAAAACATTCGTTTTGGCTTGCCCGAGAACACGTACATTTGGCAGCAAATGAGCGATGCAACTCAACCTAAACATCAATTGATGGCAATGTATTCGGCTCGGTATTCAAAACCAACTGCCCCAATTTTATTGATTAGGTACAATCCAATTCAATCTTCCTCAGGTTCCTATTTAAGCCTAGAATTGTATTCTGTGGTTCCTAAATTTCTTCAGACTATTCCCTGATTTTTCAAATCTTCCGATTGCTGAAAATACCTATCGACCAAATCAAACAATTTGGCTTTTAGCTCTTCAGAAACTCCGTGGTTTGATACTATTGCAAAACCTATTTCCGAAAACGAATGACCCAGGTTTTGAATAAACTGCTGGCGTTTTTGGAGATCTTCACTTTTGTAATCCTGGTAGTCTACAACTCGAATGCTCATTTTTTTTTGTTGGTTTATAGTGCAAAGCAATGGGCTACGAGCGCTTAAAACCATGATTTTTGTCATAAGGTAAGATTTGTGATTTATATTGCTTTAAATGCGGAAGGACCAAGTTTGGTTCTATTTTAGGCTCCTGCGCTTGATTTCCTTATCTTCGAAGTGCCTTTAAATGATGAAAGTCTTTTGTTTTTGTTCCCTGTTTTTTGTCTCTTTTTTAAATGGGCAAACGGCTTTTTTTGAGCCCTTGTCTTCCGTTAAGTTTGAACCAACGGTTGGTTTTGATGATAAAAGTGGTTCCGATTCAACCAGAAAGTGGGTAAAGAAAGCCTATCCCATTTTTCTAGGGGCTACAGCTGCATCAGCCATGGGAGGCCTGTATTTTTTATGGTACAAAGATTACCCTATGGAGTCTTTCCATTTTTTTGATGATCTTCAACAATGGGGTGGAATGGATAAGCTTGGACATGTCGGAAGCGGTTACGGTCTGGCTGAAATGGCAGCGCTTGGAGCGGAAGCCAGTGGTTACAATTCAAAACAGGCAAATCGAATGGGCGCTGCATTTTCATTTGGTTTTCTAACCGGTATTGAGGTGTTTGATGGGTTTTCTAAGGGCTGGGGATTTTCCCCTTGGGATGCCTTAGCAAATGGTTCTGGAGTCGGGTTGTTTTACCTTCAACAAAAATGTTGGAAGGAGCAGCGGATTCGTTTGAAATTTTCTTGGTGGCCCAGTGGAATTGCGTCATGGAATCCGAATTTATTGGGAGACGGCTTTCCGGCGACCTTGCTTAAAGATTACAATGCTCAGCGTTATTGGATAAGCGTTTCGCCCAGTTCATTTTCTAAAAATCCGAACCGAAAAAAATTTTCCTGGATAGCCATAGCGCTGGGTTATGGAATTGATGGTTATGTAGGAGCCCGGGCAAACGAAGGCGATTACATGCACGTTCCAAGAACCCAACATTTCTACTTAGCACCAGATATCCATTGGTCTAAAATTCCGAGTCGGCATCGTTTTGTACGTGGCTTGTTTAGGGCTCTCGATTACATTAAAATTCCTTCTCCCACCTTGGAATTTGGATGGGGAGACCAAACAGGGTTGCGCTTTCATTGGTTGTTCTTTTAAATGAATATGAAAGATTGGTTTCGAAAATGGTTTAAGCAATCCCAATCCGATCCATGGTTGATTCAAACCCCCATGGTTCGATCAAAGGAACAAATTCAAGAATTTTTGGAATGGAAGAAAGGGCCAAGGGCTCAAGTACTTTTGGATGATTTGCTTAGGGCGTATGAATTCCATGGCCTCGGAATTGAAACAACCTTTCGCTTTAACAAACTTCATAGTCAAGGTGCCGAGGGTGTCTATTTTGTCCCAGCATCCGATTGGTCGAACAAAGATGCATCTGACATTTACGATTGGATTTGTTGGTTCCCATTGAACTTAGGATATATAGAGGCTCACAGCGAACAGAAAACAAATTGGGTAAATCCTGCTGCGGGTCAGCGTGAATTCAGGTATTTTAAACCATTTAAATCGGTGAATATTGGGGAAGATGTTCCTCAGTTGTTTGGGAATTTAATAGCAGAACGGATGCTGGTTGATGGAAAAACACAATGGATAAAAATAGTTGGTCAATTTTACCAGGGTCGTCCTTACACTCAGGTGCAACCCTTTTCTGAATTTTTAGATCTTGTTTTTAGTTTTGAACAAGGCCTGAAATATTAAGGCATCTATGCCAAGAAAGGAAGGCTAGAAATCTGGCAGACCTACCGCACTAAATTTTCCTACTTTTGTGCCCATTGACGTAAATGCGATATGGCCAGTACTGAAATTCATCAACCTATACCAGAATCAGAGTTAATTGTAAATTCAGATGGCTCGGTCTATCACCTTAGACTAAGGCCCGAACAATTGGCCAGCACTGTGATTTTGGTTGGGGACCCAAGTAGGGTCGAGCAGGTATCCGATCGCTTTGATCGGATCGATGAGCGCGTGAGCCATCGCGAGTTTATTACCCATACTGGTGAATATAAGGGCCGTAGAATTAGCTGCGTTGCCACAGGTATTGGTACCGACAATATGGATATTGTTTTAAATGAACTGGACGCCTTAGTTAATATTGATTTAGATAGCCGAATTCCTAAAACCAATACTGCCTCTTTAGATTTGGTACGCATCGGTACGACAGGGGCTTTGCATTCTGACATCCCCGTTGGTGCATGGATTCTTTCAGAATGGGCTATTGGTTTAGATGGTTTGATTAATTGGTATCAAGGCAAACCTAACGCAACTGCCCAAAAAATGGTTGAGGACTTTATTCGGCATTCGGCCTATCCACAGAACCTTGCTCAACCCTACGCAGAAGCTGCCGATTCTTCCTTGTTGGAAAAATTCAGATTCAATACCTTTCCCGGAATTACCTTAACCAGCCCTGGATTTTATGCACCTCAAGGGCGTAGCTTAAGGCTTGCCCCTCAATTCGCTGATTTGAATGACCGAATGTCGAGCTTTAAGCACGAACATCTTAGGGTTACCAATTTTGAAATGGAAACCAGCGGGCTATTTAGTTTAGGAAAAGCGTTGGGTCATAATTGCGCCAGCATTTGCATGGTTATGGCCAATCGTTCTCAATTAAAAATAAATCCCAGTCCAAAGCATTCTATGGGAAATCTAATTGAGTTTGTGTTAGACTCTTTGACGAACCCAACATGAGTTCAATACTCCCCAGATGGCCCGTAATGGAACAATACCTTACCATTCAAGGGGAAGGGGCAAATTCTGGGCGGCCTGCTTATTTTATTCGGCTTGCTGGTTGTGATGTTGGTTGCGTTTGGTGCGATGTAAAAGAATCTTGGCCTAGCTCGGGGTTCCCCCAAAAATCTTCAAGTGAGTTGTGCGCTGAAGTTCTGCAATCAGGAGCCAAAAATGTAGTTATTACGGGCGGAGAGCCCTCAATGTATAACCTTGACGACCTATGCAGTACGCTGAAATCGGCGGGCTTGTTGGTTTGGATTGAAACCAGTGGGTCTCACCCCTTCTCTGGTTCTTGGGATTGGATATGTGTGTCTCCTAAAAAATTTAAAGCGCCCCTTAAAGACTGGCTTTCTAAAGCCAATGAATTAAAGGCAGTAATTTACCACCCCTCAGACTTGCTCTGGGCTCAAAGCTTTTTACCTGATTTGCCACAAAATTGTTCCCTATACGTTCAGCCGGAATGGGATCGGCGCCAGAAAATATTCCCAGATATTTTGCGTTTTATACATGCCAATCCCCAATGGAGATTATCTTTACAAACGCATAAATATCTCGGTATTCCTTGAAACTTCATTTATTTCTTTTTTTATGGGTACTTAGCTTAGGGCGCCTAAGTGCTCAAAGCGTTATTCCCCCAAAGTCTGAAAAGGCGCTTCGCAGAGCTGAAGCCGCCTATGCCGAGCGAGATATGGTTGCTATGCAACGGCATTTGGACGAAGCCATTGCTGCTGGCCCTCAGCATGCCGAGGCATTTTTATTTAGGGCCGATTTTAGAGTTCAATCTGGTTTGTTGGCCGAAGCAATCCCTGACCTATATTCAGCATTCCGAATAGATTCCAAACGTTTTTCTAGGGCCATTGCCATTGCAGGGAATCTTTGGATGGATTTAGAAAAACCAGATTCAGCAATCCTATGCTTTAATATGTACCTAGAGCATGCAACTTTAAGTCCAGAAAAACGCAAGGAATGGGAAACAAAGCGCAATGCCGCTGAAACAACCTCGCGCCTTATTCGTAACCCCATTCAACTAAATACCTTTTCAATGGGGAAAGGGATCAACCAATCTACGGCCGAATACCATCCATCCTTTACCATTGACGGATTAAAGATGATATTTACCGTTCGAATGCCTTACAAAGGTGGTTGTCCTGGATTTGGGGCCAAAGAGGAAGAAAACTTCTTCGAAAGCCAATGGGATGGCGCTCAATGGCTTCCCCGAAAGCCATTGCCAGGAAGGGTAAATACACCTTGCAATGAAGGAGCAGGCTGTATTTCGCCCGATGGCCGTTATTTGTTTTTTGCCGCCTCTGCCCAAGCCGATAATTATGGTAGCATGGACCTTTATATGTCGGAATGGAAAAATGGTACCTGGCTGCAACCTCAAAACCTTGGTCCAAAGGTCAATAGACCTAGTTGGGAATCCCAACCCAATTTTTCTGCCGATGGTAAAACCCTTTATTTTGTTAGCAATCGCTCAGGAGGTCAAGGGAAACAAGATATATGGAAAACATTCCGTCTGCCTAGTGGCGACTGGGCCGACCCGGAGAATTTAGGGGCTACAATCAATACAAGTGAAGATGATTTCTCTCCCTTTTTGCATGCCAATCAACACACATTTTATTTCGCTTCTAAGGGGCATCCTGGTGTTGGAGGCTCAGATATTTTCGTGGCTGACCTTCAGCCGAATGGACAATGGGGCAACGTTCGGAATTTTGGGTATCCATTAAATACCCTGCGCGATGAACGCCTTCTTGTGGTTTCTGCCGATGGTAAAAAAGGGTATTACGCCTCGAATTCACCCGGAGGTGAGGGGGATTTTGATTTATACGGTTTCGATATCCCGAATAATCTTCAACCCGACCCCGTTACTTGGTTGAATGCCACCGTTCTTACCGAAGAGAAAATTGATTTCGCTTATATTGATATAGTTAAACTCACAACTGGAGATACCGTGGTACAAACTAAGGTGTATTTCCCAGGTGGTTCCTGCTTGGTGCCCTTGCCAACAGGAAACGACTATGGCCTTAGCATTCAAGCGCAAGGACACCTTTTTCACTCCGAACACTTTCGTCTTAAAACTTCAGATGGAGGACAGCAGCAAATTGTTCAATTGAAGAAAATTAGAGAAGGGAATGAGGTGGTATTAAAGAATATTTTTTTCGAAACCGATCGCTTTGATTTGTCTGCCTTGTCAAATTCTGAATTAATTAGATTAAAAAATTTTATGGTTCAGAATGAACGCATTCGAATTGCCATTGAGGGCCACACAGACAGCCGAGGGGACAAATCGCACAATCTAAATTTATCAAAGAAAAGAGCCGAGGCTGTGGAACAATGGTTAATAAAGAATGGCATTTCTGCAAGTAGAATTGAATCGTATGGTTTTGGAGATACCCGCCCCATAGGCGACAATCAAACCGAAGCAGGAAGGGCATTAAATCGGCGCACTGCTTTTCGAATCATTGGCCTTTAGGTTTGCCTCTACCAAGGCTTTTGCGTACTTTTGCTCAAAATAAAACCTATGTTGGAGCAACGCATTAACGATGACATGAAAGAGGCTATGAAGGCCAAAGATGCCGGCAGATTGTTGGCCATAAGAGCCATTAAGTCAGCTATTCTTTTGTTGAAAACAGAAAAAGGAAAAGCAGCAGAACTTTCTGAATCGGATGCAAATACAATTCTGCAAAAATTGATTAAGCAACGCAAAGAAGCCTTGGAATTGTATTCGCAGCAAGGTCGCGCAGATTTGGCTGCAGAAGAGCAAAGCCAATTGGAGGTTATTGCTTCGTATTTGCCCCCACAAGCCTCCGATGAAGAAATTCTGCATGTTGTGAAATCTGTTTTGGTTGATTTCCCCTCTGCTGGGCCCAATGATTTTGGGAAAATTATGGCTAAGGTCAATCCGCAATTTGCTGGCAAGGCCGATTCAGGCCGCATAGCTCAAATCATCAAACAAGCCTTGGCCTAACCATGGACGAAATTCGCAATAAGGTCGCCGACAGTGGTCTGTTATCCTTAGATCTTGAGCGTTATTTGCCTCCTATTGTGGTGGTTGGTTTTGATTTGGCCAATTGGCTTGACCAAGGGCTAGTACTCAGGGAGGCGATATTTAAGGAGCACTTAAACTCCATGGATTGGTCGGATTTCCAAGAAAAAGACGTAGCTGTTTATTGCAGTACAGAAGCCATTGTGCCTTCTTGGGCTTTTATGTGGCTAAGTCGAGACATGGCAGGTGTTGGGGCAAGAATGTTCCTTGGAACCCCAGATGAAATAAAAGCAAGGTTGTTTTTGAGCAACTTAGAACGTAGGGTGGAACAAGACGCCTCATTGATTGGCGCTCGAGTTATTGTTAAAGGATGTTCAACCCAGAAAGCACCGCAAGAGGCTTATGCACTTCTCACACGCTTATTGCTTGGAAGGGCAAAGAGCCTTATGTTTGGAGAGCCCTGTTCTACAGTCCCGGTTTTTAAAAGGGCTTAATCCCTGTAGTTAAATAATAAGGAAAAGTTGTTTAAACGTGACCCTGCCCAAGGCTAGGTCAGAAAAAACTACTTTAAACAATGGGTTAACCCAAATAACTTCTTAGCAAGCGGCTTCGGGTGCTTTGACGAAGACGTTTTAACGCCTTTTCTTTTATTTGACGAACCCGTTCTCGAGTTAAATCAAATTTCTCTCCAATTTCATCAATGGTTAAGCCATGGTTCATTCCAATGCCAAAATACAACTTGATGATTTCTTTTTCGCGTTCGCTCAGGGTATCCAAAGTGCGCTCGATTTCCATTTGCAGCGATTCCTTAAGCAAGTCTCGGTCGGCTTTTGGAGAATCAGAATTTACCATCACGTCATAAAGGGTACTTTCTTCTCCGGAAACCAATGGTGCATCCATTGAAATATGCCGTCCGCTGATTTGTATGCTGTCTTTTACCTTGTCCTCAGCCAAATCAAGCTGCTGTGCCAATTCCTCTTCGGTTGGTTCGCGTTCAAATTGCTGCTCTAATTTTGAAAAGGCCTTGTTCAATTTATTAAGTGAACCAACCTGATTTAAAGGTAAGCGCACAATCCGAGAATGTTCTGCAATCGCTTGGAGGATAGACTGACGAATCCACCATACGGCATAGGAAATAAACTTAAATCCCCGCGTTTCATCAAAGCGCTGGGCAGCCTTAATCAAACCTAAATTTCCTTCATTGATCAAATCTGGCAAGGATAAGCCCTGATTTTGATACTGCTTTGCAACGGAAACCACAAACCTCAAATTGGCACGGGTTAACTTTTCCAATGCCAATTGATCGCCTTGTTTTATTCGGCGAGCCAATTCAACTTCTTCCTCTGCATTAATCAATTCTTCTTTACCAATTTCTTGCAAATACTTATCCAATGAACGGCTTTCACGGTTCGTAATGGATTTGGTGATTTTTAGCTGACGCATTCCCACAAGCGGTACATTTTTAAGGGTTAGGAGAAAAACGAGTTTATCTACTTTTTAGTATAAAGGGCGAAGATACGGGTTATTAAAAGAATTATCAAGGCCAAACTGCAGCCTTATATCGAATTCTTGGATTTTAATGAAATTTGTTCCGATTTTAAAACCCTGCAACTGCATGCCAAATCAACTTGGATTAAGGGTAAGAATAAAATCGTTTTTCGCCTCTTCGATAAAATCCCCCAACATAAAAGCGATGAGGGCTTCGTTCCAATTGTTCGTCTAAGTCTTTTGGCTGCTGAATTCCCACCCCGTTCATTTCGGTTATAACAAATCCAGATTGAATGCCCATGTGAGAAAACAATCCTCCGTCCACACTTTTTACTTCTACCCCATGGCTGATTCCCAGGCTGCTCAAACGTTCCGCAGTGCCTTTCCGTAAATTCCCTCCGAATTTTGCATCAATTTCCCGCTCGGCGGTTAGCAGTTCCGTTGTTCCTAGTTTGTTTTTTAAGGTGATTGCCAAGCGCATATGGCGCGAGCCCCTCATTATGCCCAAGGAAATGGCATCGCCTGGCCGATGGAGTCCCAGTCTTTCTTGCAAGGCCGCCGTACTTTCTACATTATGACTATCTACCGCAATGATCAAATCTCCTGATTCAAGGCCGCCAGCTTCGGCCGAACTTCCATTCAAAACCCCTTCCACATAAACGCCTTTTAAACGGGGCAACTTTTGAGATTGTGCCAATGCTTGGTCAATGTCTCGAATGTTTACTCCCATAAAAGCCCGCTGAACATTCCCAAATTCAATTAAATCCATAGCGACTTTTCGTGCTAGATTAGCTGGAATGGCGAAGGAGTATCCTGCGTAGCTCCCTGTATTCGAGGCAATGGCGGTATTAATTCCCACCAGTTCTCCATTCATATTTACTAGGGCGCCGCCGCTATTGCCTGGGTTCACGGCTGCATCGGTTTGAATAAACGATTCAATTTTAAAATTCTCTTGGATGATGTCAATGTTGCGCCCTTTTGCACTAACTATACCGGCCGTAACCGTAGATGCCAAATTAAATGGATTGCCTATGGCTAAGACCCATTGACCAACCTTGGCTTCATCTGAGTTTGAAAAAGAGATGGGCGTCCACTGGTCGCCAGTTATTTTCAGTACAGCCAAATCTGTCTTGGGGTCCGCCCCAATGAGCTTTGCTTCATAACTTCGCTTGTCGTTCAAAACCACCTCAATTTGCTCTGCGTTGGCTATTACATGGTTGTTGGTAATGATGTATCCGTCATCTCGAATAATAACACCACTACCGCTGCCCGATTGAATAGGGGAGCGCTGCTGCCCATATGGATGACCAAAAAAGAAATCCTGAAAAGGTTGATGAGGAACGGGGCGAGCACGGGCCATCGTTTTTATATGCACTACAGCATCCAGTGTTTTCTCTGCAGCTGTTGTAAAGTCTGGGGCATCTTGGGTAGTAGCCATGCCAGATAGTCCAGCGTACATGGAAGGAACCTCGGCAACCGAATCAACAGTCTGGACAGGAGAAGGGGCCGCCTCATTGCGAAAACTGTAAACTACAGCGGCGCTGGTAGCCGCACTCACCAAAACAACAGAAATAAATCGTTTCATAGTTAATGATATAAAATTTCTAAATCCATAACGAAAGAATGTACCTTTGGGCTGCATTCAACCCGTTAAAGGATGTTAATGAAATCAGAGCTTATTCCATTTTGGAAATTTCATGGAACTGGAAACGATTTTGTTGTTTTAGATAATCGCTTTTCTAAAATAAATTTGAGTGAATCCCAAATTGAAGATCTGTGTCGCTTTCACACCGGAATTGGTGCCGATGGTTTAATAATGCTTGAAGAAAAGGAGGGGAACTACCGTATGCGCTACCACAATTCCGATGGGCGCTTATCTAGTTTTTGTGGGAACGGAAGCCGTTGCTTTTTAGCCTTTGCTCGCTTGATGGGTTTGGTTAAGGTGGCTGAGGGGCTTGATTATTTTGCCGCCGATGGAAAACACACCTCTCGCCTAATCCATGAGGAAGGAAATCATTGGCTTGTTGAAACTAAAATGGAAATAAGTGAACTGCCCCAACAACGCACTCAGGGAATAATTGTGCAAACTGGCAGTCCTCATCTGTTAATTGAAGTTGATGAGCGCGATTTGGCGAGTACGGAATTTGAAAAAATAGCCGCTGAGATTCGGTATTCAGATGCATTCCGAGAAATGGGAATCAATGTAAATTGGTTTTTTAACGATGCTGGGTTGATTCGGCTTCGGACCTATGAACGAGGGGTTGAGCGAGAAACCTTGTCCTGCGGTACCGCAGCCGTGGCAGCTGCCGTTTGGTGGAAACAGAAATATGGGGGCCCCAAAAGCAAAAGGGTAAACGTACAAACGAAGGGAGGCATCTTAACCATTCTTTGGGATAAAGAGGAGCAGGTTTGGCTAAGAGGGCCGGTTTATTTTACATTTCAAGGCACATGGCAAGGTTTCGCATTTCGGCAATAGCGCTTTTTGGGGTTCTGTTTTTTTATTCCTGCCAATGGGTCCGACATGGAACCAAAAGGGCCTTGAAGCCCGGCATAGAAAGTGCCTACCTATTGGTACCTACCCCAGGGGGGCCAAATCAGGTAAAACAAGCTGCCTTAGAATGCAATTGCCTGCAGCGGCCTGAGGAGTTTGTACAGATGATGGAGGGGATTTCTGAATTACGGCCAGGTAGGTATAAAATAGATGGGCAAATGACCCATGTGGATATCTTGCTTCTAATTCGTTCTGGAAAGCAAGCCCCCGTTATGTTAAGGTTCAATCGGCTGCCTGGCTTATCGGAACTTGCGGGTTTGGTAGGTAAGAAACTGGAAAGGGATTCGGCCGCATTTTTAAAAGCGATGCTCGATACCGTTTTAATCCAAAAGCAGGGCGTCCATTTAACCCGGCAAGAGTTGGCTGCATTGTATGTTCCAAACAGCTACGAATTCTATTGGAATACCGATGAAATAGCCTTTGTAGAGAGGATGGTAAAGGAATACAAAGCGTTTTGGAATCAAGAAAGGACAACCAAAGCTCAGGCCTTGGGCTTGTCGGTTGCCGAGGTTGCAACCTTAGCCTCAGTGGTTCAAGCTGAGCAAGCCAAGTTGGCCGAAGAATGGGGAACCATAGCTAGGCTGTATTTAAATCGGCTCAAGGTAGGAATGCTGCTGCAAGCCGATCCAACGGTAAAATTTGCCATTGGAGATCCAACCTTAAAACGAATTCGCTTTCAGCATTTGAAAGTGGACCATCCCTACAATACGTATAGGAACAAGGGCTTACCACCAGGACCGATTTCATTGGTTGACCCTGCCGTTATTGACAGTGTGTTGAATGCGGTAGAGCATTCCTATATATATATGTGTGCCAAGTCTGATTTTTCGGGGAGGCATAGTTTTAGTGAGCGGTATGAGGACCATGTTCGGAATGCGGCTGCTTTTCGAAAGGCGTTGGATGAGCGGGAGCGCAATTCAGCACCCTAGTATGGGAAATGCACAAAACAAGGTTGAGACAAAATGGTAATTCCGTAACTGCGTTCTTAGAATCAGAGTAGGTAGGGAGCAATCGGAGGAAATGCCATTCGAACGAAAGTAAGTAGGGGGGCGGTGAAATTAGAAGGAAGTAAACCAAGGCTGGGTAGGGGGGGTAGGAAAAGGAGGAAAAAAGAGAAGTAAAAAGGGGCTTAACACAAGGAGAAATCCGCGGACCAAAGCAAACACAAGGGTAAAGCGGGACTAAGGGGCAATAAAGAGGATTGTTAATCAATAGATTCCCAAATAATGAAGAAAAAGTTGGGATAAATGTTTGGGAATATCGGAAAGGGTTGTATGTTTGCAGACCCAATCGACACGATCTTTGGTTGTGGAAAAAAAGTTGGGTAAAGATTTGGAAGAGTCAAAATTCTTCTTACCTTTGCCCTCGCTAAAATAAAAAAGGTTGTGTTAATGACTGGGGATATTTTAGAAAGTTCTTTGAATTAATTGACATTTAGCAAGCGCAGCATCGAATATGTTGAAAGACATAAGCGAGATGCTCACTCCGAGTGAGATTCAAATTTTATACAATGAAGAGTTTGATCCTGGCTCAGGATGAACGCTAGCGGCAGGCTTAATACATGCAAGTCGAGGGGCAGCACGGGTAGCAATACCTGGTGGCGACCGGCGGACGGGTGCGTAACACGTATGCAACCTACCCTGTACAGGGGGATAGCCCGGAGAAATTCGGATTAATACCCCATACGATAAGAATCGGCATCGATTTTTATTGAAAGCTCAGGCGGTACAGGATGGGCATGCGTCCCATTAGCTAGTTGGTGAGGTAACGGCTCACCAAGGCGACGATGGGTAGGGGGCCTGAGAGGGTGATCCCCCACACTGGAACTGAGACACGGTCCAGACTCCTACGGGAGGCAGCAGTAAGGAATATTGGTCAATGGGCGCAAGCCTGAACCAGCCATGCCGCGTGCAGGAAGACGGCCATTATGGTTGTAAACTGCTTTTATATGGGAAGAAACCCCCGGACGTGTCTGGGGCTGACGGTACCATGTGAATAAGGATCGGCTAACTCCGTGCCAGCAGCCGCGGTAATACGGAGGATCCAAGCGTTATCCGGATTTATTGGGTTTAAAGGGTGCGTAGGCGGCGTGTTAAGTCAGAGGTGAAATTCGGCAGCTCAACTGTCAAATTGCCTTTGATACTGGCACACTTGAATGCGATTGAGGTAGGCGGAATGTGACATGTAGCGGTGAAATGCTTAGATATGTGACAGAACACCGATTGCGAAGGCAGCTTACCAAGTCGTTATTGACGCTGAGGCACGAAAGCGTGGGGAGCAAACAGGATTAGATACCCTGGTAGTCCACGCTGTAAACGATGATAACTCGACGTTAGCGATACACTGTTAGCGTCCAAGCGAAAGCGTTAAGTTATCCACCTGGGAAGTACGATCGCAAGGTTGAAACTCAAAGGAATTGACGGGGGCCCGCACAAGCGGTGGAGCATGTGGTTTAATTCGATGATACGCGAGGAACCTTACCAGGGCTTAAATGGGGAACGACCTTCTGGGAAACCAGAATTTCTTTTAGACGGTCCTCAAGGTGCTGCATGGTTGTCGTCAGCTCGTGCCGTGAGGTGTTGGGTTAAGTCCCGCAACGAGCGCAACCCCTACTGTTAGTTGCCAGCGGATAATGCCGGGGACTCTAACGGAACTGCCTGTGCAAATAGAGAGGAAGGTGGGGATGACGTCAAATCATCACGGCCCTTACGTCCTGGGCTACACACGTGCTACAATGGCCGGTACAGAGGGCAGCCACTTCGTGAGAAGGAGCGAATCCTTAAAGCCGGTCTCAGTTCGGATTGTAGTCTGCAACTCGACTACATGAAGCTGGAATCGCTAGTAATCGCGTATCAGCCATGACGCGGTGAATACGTTCCCGGGCCTTGTACACACCGCCCGTCAAGCCATGGGAATTGGGAGTACCTAAAGTCGGTAACCGAAAGGAGCCGCCTAAGGTAATACCAGTGACTGGGGCTAAGTCGTAACAAGGTAGCCGTACCGGAAGGTGTGGCTGGAATACCTCCTTTTTAGAGAAAAAGCGCTTATGTTTCATACATAATCGTGCTGTTGCTTGCTGTCAATTATTATATACTGTCAACCTGTTTCGCGGTACAGCATTCACCGCTTTAGACAGGACTAGCAAGGGTACTTTTAGTCCCGTAGCTCAGGTGGTTAGAGCGCTACACTGATAATGTAGAGGTCCCCAGTTCAAGTCTGGGCGGGACTACCACCGGGGGGTTAGCTCAGCTGGCTAGAGCGCCTGCTTTGCAAGCAGGAGGTCATCGGTTCGACTCCGATACTCTCCACTAAACTAGGTTGACTTCATAAGTATTGCCAATGGGGCGTCCTTTTTTAAAGGAATAGGTTCGAGACCGAATACTTAGCGTTTCTGAATTCGTTCAGAAAACGTTCTTTGACATGTTGGAAGAGAAAGCAAATTAATTCCTAATATATTATTAGAGAAGCGACTACAAAGTAACCAAAATTTTGACTCTCGAGTTGATAAACATTGAGAATGTTACTAAGAGCGCATGGTGGATGCCTTGGCTTTCAGAGGCGAAGAAAGACGTGGCTAGCTGCGATAAGCTACGGGGAGGTGCCAGCAACCTTTGATCCGTAGATTTCTGAATGGGGAAACCCACCCCTTTACGGGGTATTCCGTAAGGAAGGCTAACCCGGGGAACTGAAACATCTAAGTACCCGGAGGAAGAGAAAACAATAGTGATTTCCATAGTAGCGGCGAGCGAACCGGAAGAAGCCCAAACCGTTTTTGTTTAGGCAAAAGCGGGGTTGTAGGACCACAACATTTGCTGTATACCGAATAAGAATACCTTTGGAAAAAGGAGCCATAGAGGGTGATAGCCCCGTATTAGTAAACGTATGCAGCGATAGTGGTATCCTGAGTAGCGCGGGACACGTGAGATCCTGTGTGAAACTGTCAGAACCATCTGATAAGGCTAAATACTCCTGAAAGACCGATAGTGTACCAGTACCGTGAGGGAAAGGTGAAAAGAATCTTGAAAAACAGAAGTGAAATAGACCCTGAAACCATGCGCTTACAAGCGGTCGGAGTCCCGCATATGCGGGATGACGGCGTGCCTTTTGCATAATGAGCCTACGAGTTGCTCCTCACTGGCAAGGTTAAGGACTTGAGGTCCGGAGCCGAAGCGAAAGCGAGTCTGAATAGGGCGAATAGTCAGTGGGGGCAGACGCGAAACCTTGTGATCTACCCTTGGCCAGGTTGAAGTTCCGGTAACACGGGATGGAGGACCGAACCAGTAAACGTTGAAAAGTTTTTGGATGAGCTGAGGGTAGGGGTGAAAGGCTAATCAAACTGGGAAATAGCTCGTACTCCCCGAAATGTATTTAGGTACAGCCTTGTGTTAAGTGTGTCAGAGGTAGAGCTACCGATTGGATGAGGGGG